>OGOV01001178.1_pt1 | contig 24399 bp, 26 predicted proteins | sample 1552711 | NCBI WGS metagenome assembly OGOV01 (sample SAMEA2580216, study PRJEB22360) | human gut metagenome | biome: human gut; feature: human-associated habitat; material: faeces | place: Denmark | collected 2008/2010 | reverse complement strand
TGCACTTACACACACATACACACCCGAACCGAAGCCCGCCTTTCAGTTTGAACAAACCGACAAAGCCTTTAAGACCGCCGCCGTCTGTTTCCTCGGCGCCGAAAACTGCGGCGACGCCGGCTTCGGATCCATGGGCGGAGACGACGGCTATAAAGTCGATACCGTGCAACAATGCAAGAATGAAGGTTTTGTCAGTTCCTGTTCAACAGGATACTGCATGGACAAATCATGCCCATATAATCCTAATTACGGAAACTGCTTAAAAGAAAACTGTCCCGGCAACTCGTCAACAATCTGTACCGGCGCCATAGCCGGCCAGAATGCCTGCGGCGAAAACTGCAAAAAATGCTGTGACGATTCCTGTCCGGTCGGTTCCAAAAATTATACCGGTTCCTTTGCTTCAAAAACGGAATGCGGAAACAACTGCTACAACTGCAACACAGCCTGCCCAAGCGGCAGTCTAGCTTATTCGGGGGATATAGTATCCTATAACGAGTGCGGACAAGCCTGTCGAAGCTGTAACACCTCATGTCCTTCGGGAACTTCAACCTCAAATCCCGGAGGATGCGGCGGCTCCACAAGTGACGAATGCAACACCAAAACCTGTTACTATCCTTTTCAAGCTTGTTGCGACAATTCCTGCGAAGGCGACAAGAGCGGACAATGCCCCAGCGGTTACAGAGAATGGACGTCTACCGACGGCTGCGGCAACACCTGCTACAATTGCAGCTGCGACTTGTCTTATTGCGTTTCCGACTGCGAGGAAGATTCAAGAGGCGCCACGCTCAGACTAAAATACAAAACCTGTACCATGAGCAATTGGGAAGCTACCAGTACAACCCACTATATTTTCAGGTCAATGGGCGGTTATTGCGTTAACGTAACCGGCGGCCGATGTATGTATGACGGCAGCTACTGGTGCAGCTGTTAGAAAAAATTTTAATCTCCAACCAGCTTTTCAATGTCGCTGACATAGGTAACGTCCCAGAGGGTTTCGGCGGAAGGCGCTTCGACCAGCGTGGTATAATCCTCATGTTCCATAAAAACCGGACGGAGATCGGCGTTTTCCGGCACAAGGTCGGCAACGCCGTACAAGGCTTTGCTCCATATGACCGGGTTATGCTTAACGCCTTTCCAGGAAGCGATGCAAAGCTGTTTTTCCTGTCCCTTGTTATAAGAAGCAATCATTTTATCGATAAATCCGGCATCGACATTCGGCATATCCGCAGGCAGCAGCAAAGCGCCGTCACAGAAAGCCGGGACCGATTTAAGCCCCAAATTCAGCGACGTTTTAACACCGGCACGGTAAGCGGGGTTGTAAATGACGTTGACGTCAATGTCTTCCAGAAATTCTTCCATTGCTGCGGCCTGATTGCCGGTAACGACAAAAACAGGGTTGGCCTTTGATTTAATGGCGGCCTCCACCGCCTTGAGAAACAGAGGCTTGCCCTCTTTGGTTTCAGCCATAAGCTTGTTGCGTCCGGCCCGGCTGCCAACGCCGGCGGCAAGGATAACGGCGGCAATGCCCGCTTTGCCCTTGGACTGGTTTTGACCGGCAGCAACCAGATTTTCCCTTTCGGCAGGCGTCAACGTACCTCCCGAAGGAAGCAGAACATTCTGCGGACGAGCAAAGTCGTATTCGTTTATCTTGTCATTGACAACAGCCAGTTTAATATAATGAACGGCCAAGGGCGACTCCGTCACGTCAAAACGAAACGGCAGGCTGATGATTTTCTGCCCGCGTTTGTGCGCGATAATCAAATCGGAAGCTCCCACCTGAGGAATTGTCAGATTAACGATTTCGTCTGCAAAACTGCGGACGGCAGAGGGAATAACGTCATTTTTATAATTGCTTTTCAGTCCGGGCAGGATGAAAATCACGTCGTTTTTGTCGGCAACGGCTTTTTCGACGGCATCAGCCACGGCTTTGACCGTATGCGGCGCATAATATTCAGCATGATAATCAAGCTGAAGGTCGGGAAAATTTTCAACTAACTTACGCACAACCCCGGTAAAATGAGCGGTTTCGGCCGCGTCATTATAAAAATTGGTATAAATCAGAGCGGTTTTGCGCGGTTTTTGTTCGGACACCTGCAACAAATCGACGTTTCCGGACAGGCTGAACAAAATATTGTCCACCGCAGCCTGCTCGGCCAGCGGCGTCGTAAGTTCCAGAAGAGCAATAACTTCGCCGGCCGCAACATAGACGTAGGGCGGCACGGTGTTTAAAATCAAGTTATGTGACTGGCGGTTAAATTTGGCGACCCGGTCATCGGCGCAAAGAAAAACACCGTCAACCGAAGCGGTTATCTTGCATATGCCGTCATGACCGACGGCATATGCGGTGTTTTTGCCGCAGAGCTTGGCCGCAACAATACCGAGCGCCGCTTCCAGCGTCAGATCGTTTTCATCCATAAGGGCGCCGTAGACAGACGGAACACCGCTGATTTTGAGCCGGATTATATCTTCTTCGTTCAGAGTGTGCCCTTTTTCCAGTACCATTCCGTCCAGGCGGATTTCCTCAAAAATCTTGACCCCGAGGGCATGGTTCAAATCAAATTCCTGACATTTCATCGGCATTGTTCCTGTTGACAATGGTTATAATATAAGCTGAAAATTCTTAAAATATAGCAAACACGATTCACTAAAAAAGGGAGCCGAAGCTCCCTTCCCTATCTGTCTGCAAAAGTATAACTCTCAAGGGTGCGATTGTTGTCGTCCTTAAGATAAACATATCCTTTTTTTGCCAGGACAACCACGGTAACCGTATAATGGCATAACCGGCTGCCACGAAGGATATAGCAATCATATACCCTGCCCCGGCTGTTTACGGTAAGGGCATGTTTGCCCAAAGCGGCAAATCTGCCGTCTCTTACTTCCCAAACATACAGATACGGTCCCTGACGCTCAATCTGCATATTTGACCAAGTCAGACTTTTGAGCGGGCGCGCATAAGGCTGGTGTATGACAGTACCGTAATCGCTGACCCTGGTCGGACGCATACGGCGCACTCGATTATACAGGCTCTCATAGCGCTCATAAATCTGAACCGCACCGTTCAGATTTCCCAGAAACTTGTCCATTTTCGTTTGTGCCAGAGCACAGGATGCCAACGCGCAAAGCATCATCAACATCCAAAATTTTTTTGCTTTCATATACTTAAATTTTTAAATTTCACAATAAGAAATCAGCCCACAATAATCATCAAATCAGGGTGTTAGAATAACATATTTTAACAGGGGTGTCCACAATTAATTTTTTGTCTATTTTTTAAACAAGCCGCGGGCGAAGATGACAAGCTGTTGCCGGCTTGACCGCATTATTGGCTGCGGCACGAATCTTTGTTGACGTGCGATGCTTTCTGCGTGCATATCGTGAGGCCATGCCTTGTGTCTATGGATGCCCTGCTCGACGGAGGAATGCCGGATCAAGTCCGGCAATGGCAGAGGGAGTGTGTGGGCTTGACCGGGGAATCCATGAGGGAGATGTCCGGGACAAGCCCGAACATGACATAAAGAAAAAGCAGCCCGAACATGACATAAAAAAATATAAGTTCGGGAGTAACTGAAGAAGGTGCCGGAAAATGACAATAACCGGATTGTTCCGCTCAATGGACACCTGCTCTGCAAACAGGATATCCGAAAGTATAAAAAACAGGTTCTCATTTCTGAGAACCTGTTTTCCCATATGAAGAAGATTACTTTCAGCTAACTATCAGAATTTATATTTAGCGTTGAATAATCCGGTGTGATCCTCGTAGTGATCACGGAATCTGCCCTCGTAACCGAGAGACAGTTCGACGTTGTCATTGACGTCAGCCGTCAGTCCGACGCCGGCTTCAACGCCAAAGCGGTCAAGAGCCTGTCCGTTTACGGTATAGGCTGAACCGTTTGCCAGCGTTACAACCGAGCTGCTGTCGTCGTTGAACATGTCGTAGGTCATCGCCAGACGGGCTTCCGGACGCAGATTCATGCCGTTGTCCAAAGCGAAGTCCTTCTTGAGGCTGGCGCCGACGACACCGGTCAGGATGTCGGAGGTATTTTCGCCAACCTTCTGTCCGGCACTGTCACGATAACCGTCCTGACGAATGTTGACATAGCGCAGACCGGCTTCCGGAGTCAACATGGCGCCGCAAAGGTCAATGTCATATCCGGTCATTGCCTGCAGCCCAATGCTGTCAACATCATAATCGGCGCTTACCGGCATACCGGCGACATTCTTCTTCTCGCTGTAGTCAGACCAGCCGTAAGTTGCAATTCCGTTTACGAACCAATTGGAGGGTTTATACTCGCCGTAAGCGATTGCCGTATGCGTGTCAACATCGGTCTTTCTCATGAAACCGTCGATATCCGAAGACGTATAGGCATAACCGATACCCAATTTTACGTCATCATTGACGTATTTTTCGGCACCGAAAGCAATACCTTCGCTGTCGGCATCAAAGCCTCTGGCCTTGCGGGTATCGTCAGCCTTGGAGTGGTTGAACAGCCCCTGAACCCACATGGCACCGCGTTTGAAAATGCTGTCGCCGGAGGACATTCCTTCATTGCCGGTTACAATCGAACCGCCGCTTAAACGGCTGCCGACGGCGGCAAATACCTGATTGGCGGTTTCGGTAGCATTGGACTGGACCATCGCCGCGGTTTCAGGCGCAAGAGCCGTAACGGCATTGACCAAAGCGCCCTGATCGGTTTGAGCCAGCGTGTTCAGATGCTCGGCCATCGCACGGGAAGCTCCGGTCAGAGAAGACGCGTCAGAATTGCCGCCGACCCAGGCATTGACGGTATTGGCGTTGGAAACCGTACCGCCCGCGTTAACAACCGCGGAAGCAACTTCGCCCGAATCTTTTTTGGAAACATTCAGGGTATTCTGCGTATCTCCGAACTCAACATTGTACAGCGTATTGCTGTTGGAAAGTTTCAGACCTTCTTCGCCGCGGTCCACAAAACCCTCTTTTACAGAAACTTCATCAGCAAAAGAATAGGTTCCCTCGCCGGCGTCAATGCCGATAACCGGATTGATGACAGCCGAACCGCCCTCGCTCAGATAGGTTTTGACTGAACCGCCAACTTTGCCGCCGGCTGCCTCTTCAACATTATCGACATTAAACGACAAAGTCGAATTATCCGCAAGCGTTACGTCGCCGGTCAGGGTGCTGGAAGCCAAATCCAACACGCCGCCGTTGCCGACTTTGGCATCGGCAGTATAGTCAACACCCAGTTTGGTCGTACCGTAAGTGGTCAACTGAGAAGTTTTCAGATTTTCGCTGTCCAAATCCAGAGAAGAACCGGCACTGACATAAATTTCATCAGCATTAGATTCCTCTGCAACCAGAGACGAAGCGGCGACATCGGCACTGATGTTGAGTTCGCCGCCATCAAAACTGGTCATGTGCGCGGCGGAATCAAGAACCGTAATATTGCCGTTATTATCGATTTCGCCGTTCAGAACACCGGCCAAATCGATATACCCGTTATTGGTTACCTTATTGCCTTCGCCCTCAATGTTCAGGGTTGCCCCCTGATTGACGGTCAACAGGCCGAGATTGTTATCAATATTACCGTTAACCGTACTGTTGCCGTTGAATTCGGCTTTCGGCGCGGCCTTAAGTATAGCGGCGATTTTTTCTTCGCTGTCTTCTTTTACCGGTGTATTTTTGCCATCTAATTCCAGACTGCCGTTTAAGGTGCCGCCGTTGGAGACATAGCTGCCGCCAGCCGTTTGTGTGTCATAGCTTTTATCATCTCCGGCTTTGGCCAAAGCAGCGCCTGAAATCGTGATATCTGTTTTTTCGGCATTGATGATACCGTTGTTAACCAGCGAACCGGCAACATTAAATTTGGCATTATCGCCCGTCGGCTCTTTATCAGCTGCCGCACCGCGGTTCATATCCCGAATCAGATTCAATGTGGCATTGTCGGCAACTACAACCGAACCGCCCTGTTCAACGTTGGTCTCACGCGAGGCGATAATACCGACGGCATCTTTCAGAACATTGACAATGCCGCTGACATTAAGGGTTGATTTTTCAGTACCATCATTCTTGGAAGCCGCACGGATCAGGGCATCTTTGCCGCTCATGTTAACCGTGCCGGCAACGTTGATTTCTCCATCAGGATAACCGGCGACAATCTGAGCACCGTCGGCGATATTAACCGTTGCACCTTCTGCAATGTCCACTTTGCTCAAACCCTGCAGAATGCTGCCTGACTGCCATTTCGGGTTTTCCGGGTTGGAAACTTCCATTTGACCGGAAGCATTAACAACCGCGCCTTTGCCAATCGTCAGGTCGGTAACGGCAATACCGGCGCCGTCCGTAATATTAACGTTTGCATTTTCGCCGAGAACAACCGTCCCTTCACCATCAGCATTGCCAATACCGTTAAACTTTCCGTCCGGCGCGCCGCTCATCGAAACATTGCTGTTGGAAATGCTCAACGTATTGTCTGCACCAAGTTCCAAACGCGCGGGAGCGTTTCCGCTGTTGGCGATATTGACATCGGCACCGTCTATTGCAGTATCAATTGCAACATCAACCGTACCTTCAACATTGACAGCGCTGCCATCTTCGCCGGAGATGTTAAACTGCGATTTGGCATGTTCTCCGCCGCTCGCTGCGATTTTGTTATTACCTTCAAATGTTACGGTTTTGCCGGCGGCAATCGCCAGCTTGGAAGTATCGCCTGAAGCGCCTTCTGTTCCGCTTTCGCCATCTGTCGCCTTATACAGGCTGATACGGGTTCCGTCTTCAAAAGTCGTGTTGCCGACCTTGAAAGCCGTCGTGTCGTTATCAATTACCAGTGCACCGTCCGCTCCGACAATATCAGATTCGCCGTCGCCTTTTTTGACGGTCAAATCAACAGCGCTTAAATCAACGTCAGCGTTGCGCGTGGAAGTCAGATAGCCTTCAACATTCATTTTTGCGGCTTCGCCTTCATTGGCGTTGAATTTTGTCTTTCCTTCAAAAGTTACAAAATCACGGAAAGTATTTTCACCGGAGACGGAAATTTCGCCGGCGTCAGCAAAACCGACACGGCTTGCATTGGCTTCACTGGTACCTTCCGCCTTCAAGTCGAAAGTAGCGTCTTTTATGGTTGAACCGGCTTCTACCATAAAAGTATTGCCGGCAGTTGTTTCTACATTGCCGGTATATTCTGCAGCCAAAGCATTGGCGGCAGTCAGCAGGACTGCCATAGACGCTCCGGCTAAGAGTGTTTTTTTCATTACAATTTTCTCCCAACTAATGTGGTTTAAAAGGAAAATAACTTTCAGACATTGCTCTAAAAGTATAATGAATTATACAAGCTAAATTTTAAATAGCAATAGATTATACAATTAAATATTTAACGATATAACCGGGCATATCGCAAAAACAGCACAAGCCCTGATTTTGCCGGGGTTTCGACTAAAGATAACAGATTGGATAAAATAAACGGAATCAGCGGTTGCCGATGACAGAATCGATTACTGCTTCCACAATATTCAACTCTTTTTCGTTCATGGAGCGCATTTTTATCGACATCGACTCAAGACGTTGCAGATGATTGGAGGGAAAAGCGGATATCCTCCGGCTGACAAATTTCGGATAACCTTCGTCATCTTCGGACGGCTCTATAAAATTTTCGGTTTTGGACAAAGTTCCGGCAAAAAGCTCATCCATGCTCACATTCAAAACATCGCACAGATTGATAACCTGTTTCAGATCCGGCATCGTCCGGTCATTTTCAAGATTGCCGATGGTTTTGAAATTACAGTTCATTTTGTCGGCAAGCTGCTCTTGCGTCAGATTGTTGGCCTTGCGAAAAGCCTTGATTTTGTAGCCTATCTTGAAAATATTTTTATTTGGTAACACCATTGCCTTTTTCCTCTTCGATGTAAAATATATTATACATCGAGAGCGGCTGATTACCCACTATACTATACATTAAGAATTATATGTACAATAGATTATACACAGATAGCGGCCAATATTTCGCCCGAGCAAAACATAAGGTTTATTTACACAGTAAAAAAGCCTCCGTAACAACGGAGGCTTTTTTGAAAACATACCCGATGATTAACGTTTGGAGAACTGATAGATAATTTTTATATTGATTTGTCAATATGTTATTGCAGTAAAATTTTTTATGTGAAGAAAATGTGAATAGTCTTCAATTAATCTTTTATGCCCTATTCCTTACGAATATGTGCCTGAAATTTTAGTATTTTCTTATTGTTTTTATCGTGAGCCTTATAAAAATCTTTCCGATATTGTGTGGGACTTTTAAATAAATCTCCGAAGAAATCATAAAACAAATCCATTGTTTTTTTATTTCCCCAAATACATTCAACTTGAATTGTATTAAATAAATCTTTGGTTTGTTTTGACATCCAATTATCTTTTCCAATACGAATATCTTTTTCAAAACGCATTAAAAAATCATACATTTTGGCATATAAGTCTTCTCTCTTTCTTTTCAAATACAGCTCATCATCTCGCTTCTGCTTTTGTATTTCTTGTTCTGCCATAAACTTAAATTGCTTTGCCATAGTTAAATAAGTAGCAAAGCCACCTACCGCAGCACCTACAATACCTGATAATGATGAAACTAAAATTTGACACCAATCCATAGTTAAGTTTCCCCTCTATTTCTTAATATTAAAACGGAATATTTTCGTCAAACTCATCATTCGCTCCATCAGAATGGTCATACTTCTTTTCATAAAAATTTATTAAGAACAATCCAACCGTAGCAGTAGCATTTATAATAAATTTAGAATACAGTTCATCGTCAATTAAGTAATCTTCTTTCAATTTTCCGTGTGATACATCGGTATTATCGCTTCTTATTTGTTCAATTCCTTGAACAACTTTCATTAAGCCAGACCCAATATTCCTTATTCTTTCATTTAAATTTTTGTCAGGAAAATATTCAAACTCTTTTAAAATATGGCAAGCCAATTTATATAAAGTATCATTACTATCACAATTCTTTAAATTACCGTCCTTACAAATTTTTTTTATTATAGATTCTAATGCAGAATTTGCCATAACTACTGATATTTTAGGTTCTACGGAAACTTTTTGATAAGCAGCCTCAAATGTTGAACTTGCATCTTCATATCTGTCTGCCAATATTCCTTTAATTTCAGGCACTCCATAAATAATTTCTGGAACACTTAATCCTAAATCAATTGCAATTTTTATAATTAGTTCATCATCCTTAATTCCTTCTAACGTTCTAAACAAATCTATATTTTTATCTTCTTTGTAGACAATATCAAAATTAGTTTCATAATGTCCCCAAGATACTTCATATTCTTCTTGCCATTGTTTCATATAAGAACAAACTTTTAAATATTTAGATTTTTCATATTTTGCCCACAAAGCATCTTCTATACGCTCTTTCAAATTTATCATATATGATGGAGACACCTTCATTTTCCAAATCCTTAATTTTCGAAACTGTATAATATTGGAAATTATATTTCATAAATGTATTACTTACAAACGGTTTGCTTAAATCTCCCCAAATTATACTAAACCATTAAGTAACAATAAAACGCATCTTATTGTTTGGAAAATTGAATTTTTATATCAACTTATAAATCGGTCAATTTGATGAAATTTCTTATATAAAGAAAATACAAATATGATTACTTCTTCTTTGATAAACTCTTTTCTATCGTTTTCAGACTTTCTAAATAAGCCGCTTCAACAGGAGTAATCGTTTTCTGCTGATATTTTTTATATTCAGCATCGACCTTCCTCATTGCATCACTATGTTTAATTTTTCCAGCATTCTGCAAAACTTTTTCCCCTGTGGCAGATAAAATATTATCTAATTGTTTGAGATAATCTTTCATATAAAGATATTCGTGGCGAGCTGCATAGATTTCAGCAAAATCAAAATATCCTGATACTAGATTGTTTAAAATTTTAAGTTCCTCGGGCGTTAAATAGTTTTTGGCAATTTTAGCCTCTGATTTTGTTGGCAACTCACTTGAAAAGGTTGTCAGCCCCATAAAAGGCTTATCTGAATCGACTCGTTCATATATAACTTCCGATGCGGTATGTCCGTGAGCAGCATAATGCAACTTATTTTGCACAACCTTGAAGAATTCAATAGTTTCAGGAGCTTTGGCATCATAATCCTTGCTGGTAGCGTATAAATCCAAAACCTGACGGTATAAAACCTTTTCAGAAGAACGGATGTCTCTGATACGGTCAAGCAGCTCTTTCCAATAGTTGCCGCCGCCATTCTGCTTTAACCGCTCATCATCCATTGTAAAGCCTTTGATGATGTATTCTTTTAACCGCTCTGTCGCCCAAATACGAAACTGTGTCGCAATAGATGATTTGATACGGTAACCTAAGGAAATAATCATATCCAGATTATAATGGGCAACTTCATACTGTTTTCCATCACTGGCAGTTGTTCGGAATTTCCGAACAACTGAATCTTCTTCAAGTTCTTTCTCTTCAAAAATATGCTTAATATGCTCACTGACATTTGATTTGCTCGACTGATAAAGTTCAACCAACTGGGCTTGCGTAAGCCAGACAGTTTCCCCCTCCAACTTCACATCAATCTTATTTTTACCATCATTAGTCTGGTAAATAATAATCTCACCCTGCTCATCAGCCATCAACAAACTCCTAAAATTCGATCTTAATTTAGCCTATAATAATGGAGTCCATTTAAAATATAGTGAATCTCTCAATAAATTTATTTCTTATCATTACATATAAAAATGTTTAGTAAACAATTATTGATTTTAGGATATGCACATTGATTGTATATTCTATGGATTTTATATTAAAACGTTGTAATATATGGTAAAGTTATTCACCAAAGGATTTTGATATGGATATTTATGAGAAATATATTTCTGCTGATAATATTAACATTGGAAGAGAATTAGCTAATAAATTTAAGGAAAAAGATATTTTAACTGTAAAATACGCACCGACATCATTGTTTAGCGATTCTGAACAGGAATTATATGGAAAGCTCATAAAAAATTATGACGACAATAGTCTGTCTTTTTATGTTGCCCTCATCAAAAAAGACGAAAAAGCTACAATCATTAATGAAGATGTTCATTTTGACAGCATTACAGCACCTGCTGGATATTCATTTTTAAACCAAATAGCAATTATCTATATCCAAAATAATCTAATTTATTTTTGTGGCATCAATAGATTTAATGTACAAGAGATAATGTATTTTATTAGAAATATTTTAAATACAACCATTTGCATTACTTGGTCAAATGTTGCTGAAACTAATATTATAGAAAAAATTCAGAGATTTGGTGTTAACAGAATAGAGCTTGATGCAACATTAAACTACTCTTATTTGAAAATGTTAGAAGAAACGCAAACGAGTAAGCGTTTTGCTGTTATAAGAGACGCTATAAAATTTTTATCAAATACACAATTGACAGATAGAGAAATTAGAAAGTTTGATGGATTGAAGACAAAATTAATTATCAGTAAAGGGAATGTCAAAGCTGATAAGGATGAGATACAGAAGAACAATCGTATTGAAGAAAGTATGATTGAAAACGCAAAAGAGTTATGTGAGGAAAATGAATTTGGCGGTATGGGATTTACTATTAAACTAAAAGGTTCTGGCGGTGCAATTAGAAATAAAGATTTGCTTATCAAGAAATCATTTGGAATAAAATATGACTGTATAAATGATGACCTAATCACCAAAATAAATGACAAGATATTGGATTTTAAACAAAGCCGAGCAAACACTATAAATCAAATTATGGAATAATATAATGTGGTTTATTTTTAAAATCTTAATTACAATAATCATTATCTTATCACCAATAAGTACACTATGGCTATCAGATGAATTTATTCATCAGGATAATAATGAATGTATAAAATTCTCTGTAAATTGTTTCATCACCATTTTAACGTTTTTGAGTGGCATTTTATTGATTATAATGTCTTTGAAATATGATACAAATAATATTTCAAACTCAAAAAAAGACTTATTAAAAATAAAACTAAAACAAAAAAATAATTTCGTTATATTTTTATTCTTTATATACTTAATTACATTGATAATGCTTTCTTTAACTCCCTATTTTTCTCCGTTATTTATTAAAATAACTTTTATTCTTTTAATATATACAGTCGTTTTATCAATTAAACTTATGTATATCATTAAAGAATACTGTGAAACAGAAAATTAAATATACTCCATAGTAACAATAAAGCGTACCTTATCGTCACCCTCAAAACACACTACAAAAAAGTAATATTAAGGTAATATTTGTCTTGACTTTGTAAAAGTAATAAGAATTAATTCTGATGAAACATTATATTCAACAGCTTTATCCAATACAGCATAGAAATCGTCTTTTAATTTATTTTCCATACTCTTTTTCGCCATATACGAAGGTAACTCCCAAGCAAGTATAAACACTATAATATAGATGATGATTTCCAGCATTTTATCTCCTAACTTAATTCAATGTTCGTAAATCAGGAATGCATCGGTTAACAAGTTGGTTAATTGTTTGCAATTGATTACACTGTGTTCCTATTTCCAAACCCAGACTCAAAAATGATTGGTAATTTTCCAAAGAACCGTACATAGCTGAAAAACGCATTCTATCCATCATAATCAATCGTTCAGCTCCTCCCGGTACAGGTGCAGTGCATTCTATTTGTCCTGCTTGAATGCCGATGCATAAAGCTGTTCGTTCTGCTCGGGAAAGCTGATAATAACGGTTATTATCAAAAACAACATCATATGGTGAATTTCCACTGACACCACTGTTATCGCTATACACAACCATTATTATGGCGGCACATAATTGTAATATGGCAACAACGGATACTATTAAGATTCTTAACTTATTATTCATCTCTTATTCCTCAATTTTACCAAAAGTTTTACGAATTTTAAGAAGGCAACTTTCTAAAAGCAGACTAATTTCTTTATTAAAGATGATATGGCGACAAGAATACATCAGATACATACCTGTAAAGAACACAGCCAAATTTCCCAGAATTTGTATATCAGGCATTTTAGCAAGGAAACCTGCATCAATAAAAATGTTCCATAAAGCAAATGTATAAATTAACACTTTATGAAAGACGGATTTATATTGGGGAATATAGTAAGTTTGAGCAATCATAAAGTACACACTGACATAAGCGAGCATTCCTTTATATGGAGTAAATGAAAACAATGTCAGACTAATAAAACAGACAACAAACAATGTTTTGTTCAAATAAAATTCTATTTTTTTATCAATAAGAATATTAAAAGCAAAAACAGAAACAAATCCTGAAAGCCCTGCTATTGCTAGCTGTGCAGTTACTGACAATCCTAATTTGTTTCCAATACTTAAATTTGTAAATAGCAACAGAAAAACAGTTATAATCCATATATATTTTGAATATTTTCCAATTTGGGAAAACAGTTTAGAATAATTTAAAGATAAGCATATTGCTATTGGTATAGCAAATGACAAAATTCGGAACAATTTTGTGCTAACAATAGAGGAAACTAGGCTATTCTGCCACATTCCTCCTGTTAGATGTCCTGATGCAAGCAAAATTGAAGAAATAATCAGAAATGCTAGTTTTAATAAAAAGCACCATTTCATCGTCTTGCACATATTTTCATACGAAAAATTATTTACTTTCTTTTCAAGATTATTACTCATAAAATTTTCCTTTATCAAAACATAGCCAAACATTCTTGCTGTTTATCTTTTCCGTTAATCTGCCAGCAATATGACTTTTCCCTCTTGATTATTGCCAGACAATATTTTTGCTCGTCATTATCTTTAATTTGCCAGCAATAGGTTGTATCATTTTTAGTTTTTGCCAAACACATTTTTTGAGCATCATTGTTGCTGATAGCCCAACAATCAGCTTTGGCTGGGTTAATAGCTGAAAAGATTAAAATAAATGCCAAAACATACTTCATTATAGATTTTCTCCTAAAACATCTTCTTTGATTTTAGTTTATTGACTTCCGCTTTTAATTCTTGTGCACGGGCATCATTAGCTGCTTTTATTGCCTGCTGACGCTTTATTTCTTTGTTTTTCATTTGCTGAACATACTGCTTGGCACCTTTATTTCCCTTTTGCAGAGCTTTATTAAGGTGTTCCTGAACCAACAGACAATCATAATATTCATCATCTCGTAATGTTGTGCAGTTTTTGTCATCATATGGATAAATTTCTTTTTTTACTAAAAACAGAGAATATGATGCCTGACCATCTCCCCACTCATCAGCAACTTCCAACATATCCATTGCTGTCTTTCTATTATCATCATTTTGGGGATAGAAACGCTCATCTATTAATAAACTTGCAGCAGTCGTGTAATATTTGGGCTCTCCATTACTATCTTCTCCTGGTCTTCCTGCTCTGGGAAATCCTATATTTGATAACTTAATCAAAGTGTAAAACAAGCTGTCTGCCAATTCGGATTTGATTTTCAAATTTTCTTCATTCAAGCCCTTATCAAACATTTCAAATACAGTATTTGCATATGTCAAAAGCAGAGCATTTGTTTCGCTGTCAGTGGGAAGCATTTGCAATTGTCTGGAAAAAGATGTCAGCTCTGATTTCTTTTTATAATTACTTGCAGATGATAAAATTAAAGCATTATTTTTGGCCGCAATAACTGCCAATGGATTTTCTGTGCACTGATTTTGATTGTAAGGATGTTTTTGATAACGGTTGTTATAATCATAACAGGTCGTTTCAACAATGCTCAATAACTCATACGCCTTATTATAATCCTTACTTTTTACACTACTGACCGCTTCTTCTACAACCTGCCGTTTATCCATAAAATAATATTCACCGTTTGCACAAGCACCCAAAGCCAGTAAGGTTAAACCTGTAACTATTTTTTTCATCATAAATGCTCCTAAATGTTAAAATTATTAATCTTTTGCCGAATCGTCTCTTCTTGTTGTTTTTTCTTTCGTTCTTGTTTGTTTTTTTCTTTATTCTGTTGGTTTTGTTCTGATTGTCGTATCCTTTCTTGGGCTTTCTGATAATTCCCCCAATTGATAAAGAGTTTTTTGATAGCAATAGGCTGATTGTTTTCGAAACTGACTTCAACTTTTAAAACCCACGGTTTTTCAATCCAGAAGAAAATTTCACTATCCTCATTGCAGGAAACGGCTATTTTTTGAGTTATCTTGTCATTTTTAGGGTGATATAAGGTATCTTGATTACAGTTAGAAATGTGATGTTTTCTTTTTATTATTTTATCTGGTTTTCCGTAATTTTCCGCCAATTTAGTTAAAATCGTATCGTAAGGAATATTTCTGACATCAACAACAGTTGTGTAATTACCCAAAGGCGTCACAACAATAGGTAAATTGTCAGAATATCCCAACAATACACCGCTCTTACAAATTTTATACGATACAGTTTTGTTCTTTACACACGGGTTATTATTCTCAGTATGTAAAGGATACTGGAAAGCTAAAAAACAATTATGAGAATTATTGCCGTCTCTAATGCAATCATTAAATTTCTCTTGTTGGTTTTCATAACAATCAGTATCCAGAAAAGATACTTCTAGTTTTTTTATTTCTTCTTTATTCTGACAGGCATATAATGGCACTAAACCAATATCAATGTCATCATCAACAAACATAGCTTTATCCCGAACAGCCGTTCTAGGAATGCTACGATTGTTCATAAACTGGTTATTGGGTAAATCCCGTGGGTGACCACCATCAACCTCGAAATTTTTGATTTTAATTTTTCCTTTTTCTATTTCTTTTAGTGTCCAACCATTAATTTTTTGGTCGTATAATGATTTTTTGGGAGCACTATTGAAAATATCTTTCGTAATTTCCTCGCCCCAAAGCAATTCAAAACTTTTCTTTTCCAGCTCCTGTCTATAAATTTCGTTAGTATTAGCCTGTGCAAATTGGCTGTATCCTAAGGAAAATTCTAATGACATCAAAAATAGTATAATTTTATTCATTTCTGCTCCTAATGAATAATTTAAAGAACAGTAAATTATACACTCATTTCTGCCTGCCGTTATTTTCCTCTAATTCCTACTAAAACCAAGTATTTCAACAGATTAGGTATATAATATTCTTTTTTTCTTGCATTTTTTATTTTCCCAGGCATGTTAAAATAAAAAGTTCATTATTTTTCAACATATTAGCTTAGATTTTCACTCTAATTCAATAAATAAAAGAAAAAGGATTAGAGATGATATACGCTTATGTTAGGGTTAGTTCGCAAATTCAAAACGAAGCAAACCAACATTATGAAATTGAGCAATTTGCTGAAAAAAATGGCTTAAAAATTGATGAATGGATTGAAGAAACAATTTCATCTGGTAAAGATTTGAAAAAAAGAAAATTCAATTCTCTTCTAAAAAAATTAAGTAAAGATGATATTCTAATAACAACAGAGCTTTCTAGGATTGGGCGTAAAAGCTTTGAAATTATGGGTATTTTATATGAATGCCTCAACAAAGGCTGCCAAGTTTGGACAACCAAGGAAAAATACAAACTTGGAGATGACTTGAATTCACAAATATTAGCTTTTGCTTTTTCTATTTCTGCATCAATTGAAAAATCATTGATTTCCGCCAGAACCAAGGAAACACTTGCTAGGTTGAAAAATTCAGGGGTAAAATTAGGCAGACCACAAGGAAGTAAAAATAAAAATCTGAAATTAGCAGGTAAGGAAAAAGAAATTCAGGAGTTGCTTGCCCAAGGTGTATCCAAAGCTAAAATTTCAAAAATATATGGTGTCAACCGTATCAGCTTGTATCATTTTATAAAAAAATATATAAAAAAAGAGCCATAGTGAAAACTATGGCTTTGATTTTACGGTTTTCCAATAGGTTCTTCAATGTTTCCTACCATTATTCCTCCATTTAGGAATTCACCGTATATTATAGCTTTTGGGGCTTCAATATCATACACACTATGACACATTATATATGCTTCAAGTCCCTCAAATATTTTGGCAATCAATGATAAAACTCTATTCTTATCTTTTTCTTTGCACGCAAAATAAGCTTTTAAAATGACATTGTTTCTTATTTTGTTTAGCACCCCCTGCATAAATAGTGGGGCATTTCGGTGTGATAAATTATATTGGCTAAGAACATAATTAATATTTTTTTGTAATTCTTTAATTTCCCATCCTCGAAAAATAATCTCGTGGAAAGTTTTGTTTTGGTTATATTGCAACAAATCGGCAATATTAGATACAATTAAAGATTTATTTAAAGCTTTTTCGTAAAAATATTTTTTTATATTTTTTACTGGAAATTTTTCTAAATCGTAATCCAGCTCAGGAATACAACACAAAAAATCAAAAGCTAATTCTATAATGTCATCTTTTTTATCCCATCTTTGGTTGAAATTAGCTTCAATAACAGTATTATCTGTACCATCTTCATAGTAAACAATTGCTAAAACACCAAGGAAATTATCCCTTATTATATAATTATTAAATGAATTTAGGGTTGAAAAAAATGTTGATTTTGCACTTCCAATACCATTATTTTTTATGATAATTCTTAAAACAACATCATTCTGGAAACGAAAATAATTACAGTATTCATCAAAATTAAATTTTTCACAATTTTGTAAGCCAGAATTTAATATCTTTTCTGCTCTTATTTGTCTGTTAATAATCATATTAGCACGTCCTTTCTGCGGTATTGCGAAGCAATTCTGCCGAAGATGTGATTCTGAAAATGCTCCCAAATATTGCTCAAAATGCCTTTTTCTCTTAATTTCTGATATAAAAATATAAGTGAAGCGATAGATGGTTTAATGTGTAAATCATACAAAAGGACATTCATATAATTACTATTTTTACCTAGATATTGCTCACTAAATTGTCTGAAAGAACGAATTTTGCCTTGTTTATAAAGTAAATTTGCAATTTCAATTAAAAATCTAACCTCATCATTGGTTGGATAATCTATGTTTTCACCGATTTTACGCATAAATACTCCTCATTGTAATATAAAGTATTTATCATTTTTTCAGGAAATATCCTTCGGGAAAATAAAGAAAATGATTGTCATCCAACTCTTTTGTGAAGTAGTTGCATAAATTATTAAAATGATATTGGTCTGCAATGTAAATTGTTTTTACATCAGCTTTTTTTACTACTTTTTTAATTGCTCTGGTAAATAAACGGTTGGTATCATAGGTAATATATTGATTTTTGATTTGGTTGGCTAAATCCATTGCTTTATCGTCCAGAATAGTCTTTTTACTGGTCTGGTCGTTAGATAATTTGATAAAATCTTTTGCTCCATCAATCAACTTGTTTTCGTCATAAATAGAAATAAATGGTTTGTGGACAATATGTAGATGTGCGTTTGATGCTGATTTACCGTATTCTACAACAGCAAGATATTTCATTTGTTCTTTGGTATGTAAAGATTGGTGTTTCCCATATACTGTGTGATAAATATTTGTCAGCATATATTGGAAAATTTTAGTAATCTTTTCTTCTGAAAAATATTGTTGATTTAGTGTAATTATTGAATGATATTGACAATCATTGTATTGGTTTCTGATGATATTAATAAGTTCTTGTTTTGCTTGTTTGTATAATGTAGTTGATGTTGTATTCATATTGTTTCCTTTTTAATAATTAGATAAAATAATATTACTGTCCACTTTTTAGGGCGGATTTGAATTATAAGCTCTGGCGGATGAGGCATTGCCTGCTTTCCGCCAACACATCTAATATGGCATAGCCACCAATAGAAGGAGCTTAGTTTACTTTTGTACTTTTAAAATCGTTGTTCTATGAAAATTTGTTCTATTAATCTTGGTAACTGGATGTTTGTATTATTTTTGTACTTTTGATGCATTGGCTATCCACTCTTGAATCCAAGATTTTGTTTTTGATTCTGATGTGTCTTGGCTAGTGGATAGGTCTGATGCGTAAGCAATCCATTCTTGAAGCCAAGATTTAAGAGGTGAATATGATTTTTTAAGTTTATATTTTTTCATTTTTTATCCTTTGTATAATATATTAATAATTTTATTTATCAGGAATTGATATAATTTTGATATTAAAATATCTCTTCCTGATGATTAAAATATACCCGAAAATCCCGAATCTGACAAAATATATTTTTGCTGTTTTTGCAAAAAATAATATTGACAAAGCTTAATTTTCTTCTTCCTCATACTTAGCACAAATGGCAACGACTTTTTGAACCTTTTTATTCATTTTTTCCATTATCTTATCAAGTTTCTTGTTTTGTTTCGCCAATTCTTTTTGTATTCTTTTATCTTCTTCAAAATCCTGCTGCGAGGAATTTGGTGAATTTTGGATTAATTCCTTGGTCTTTTGAGTTGCAAAAATATGTGAATAATGGTTTTCAATTTGTTTAACAGATGTCCCCATATTCTGTGCCAAGTCATAGACTTGCACACCATCTGATAATCTCTGTGTTGCGTAGTAATGACGAAGAGAATACGGTGGGCGTGGTTTTCCATCACCACTTAGGTATAACCCCAACTCTACTAGCTTTGTCTTATAAGTTTTAGAAATATTTTTCATCCGACTTCCATCTTCATAGTTGGTGAAAAAATAATCATCATCTTTGGTATATTTAGAAAAAGATTTGATATTCTCGTAACACGTATAAGCTTCTGGTAAGCTCACGACCGTTCTTTTCCCTGTTTTTGAATCATCAGGAACATTAATGTAAAGAAGCTTTATACCGTTTTGGTTATGAATTGTTATATCTTTCCATTTTATTTTGTAAAATTCGTTTGGTCTTATGCCTGTATTTGCCATAAAAATAACAAAATTGTAAAGCATTTTTCGTTGATATACCACATCAGCTCTTGCTTTTTTCTCTCCCCACAAGAATAAATCAATCACAAGTTTTTTATATTCAGCTTTTGAAAAAGTATCTCTATTTTCAGTTTTAGCTCTTGGTTTAAATCTAATTTGGGGAACGACACGAATATACCCTCTGCGTTGAGCATACTCCAAAATTTCTTTAATAGCAGATTTCTCCATTTTTAAAGATTGTGCAGATGGAGTCTTGGAAACATTTCCATTTACCTTTTCAGGATGCTCCTGATAATAATTTTTTCGCCAAGGCCAATAATCATCAATGATACTCTCGTTTATTTCTTCTATCTTAAAATCGCCAAAATATGGAAACAAATATAGTTTTGCACGGCTGGTATAAAAATCCTGACGATATTTAGATTTATCAGCTCGTTTAAACCAATCTGCAAAAATCTGTCTGAAAGTTTTAGTTTTCAGAGGAAGATTGTTTAATTTTTTAAAACGTAAATTATCATATAAATCTTCGGCAAACTTTAAGGCTTTACCCTGATTTGGTGTATCGCAAGATTTAATAATATAACCTTTAATCCCTTCCACTCTCAATCGGCATTGGAAATTTTTAGAGTGTGGACGTTTATATAAAAGAATCCGTCCTTCTCTATAAGTATAAGTTTCTGTGTAGAAATTACCGTCCATTTTGCCCTCAAAATTGCTTAAAACTGTGAAGAATTTGTGAAAATGGTAAATTGGTAATTAAGGAAAGTCAAGGGATATGTGAATATGAAAAATGGGCTGCAATTTCTTGCAACCCATTGAAAATATTTGATATTTTCCTGATACCAATTAACGCTTCGAGAACTGGTAAGAACGGCGGGCTTTGGCCTTACCGTATTTCTTACGCTCAACGGTTCTGTCGTCGCGGGTCAGGAATCCGGCTTTTTTCAGGACAGCGCGGAGTTCCGGCTCGTATTCGTTCAGGGCTTTGGCAATACCGTGTTTGATAGCGCCGGCCTGACCGGACAAACCGCCGCCTTTTACGGTGCAGACAACGTCAAATTCATTAACGCGGTTAGCTACCTCGAAAGGCTGGTTGATAATCATTTTCAGAACCGGGCGGGCAAAGTACTGATCAATGGACTTGTCATTGATGGTAATGTTGCCTTTGCCGGGTTTAACCCATACGCGGGCAACAGCGTCTTTTCTCTTACCCGTGGCATAAGAACGGCCCTGTTTGTCACGGCTGGGCTTTCTGGCAGCTTTAACTTCGGCGGTCGCAGCCTTAATTTCGTTCAAAGATTCTAATTTCTCAGCCATTATAATGCGCTCCTTTTATTCTTTTCGTTCCAAGAAGCGATGTCCAAAACCTCAGGGTTCTGAGCGGTATGCGGATGCTCGCTGCCTGCATAAACTTTCAACTTGGTCATCTGCTGACGACCCATCGGATTGCGGGAAATCATGCGTTCAACAGCTTTCTCGACAACTCTTTCCGGAAAACGGCCGGACAATACCTTGCCGGCTGTGGTTTCTTTAATGCCGCCGATCCAGCCGGTATGTTTGAAATATTTCTTCGCGGTCAATTTCTTGCCGGTCAGCTTTACTTTGTCGGCATTGATAACAACGACATAGTCGCCGCAGTCCAGGTTCGGAACATAGGAAGGCTTGTTTTTGCCCTGCAGAATTTTGGCAATCTGAGCTGCCATACGACCCAGAACAACACCTTCGGCGTCAACGACATACCATTTTCTTTCAATGTCAGACGGTTTTGTTGCGTAAGTGTTCATATTTATCTCTCTTATAAAGATGGTTATTGAATTCGAAACGAATATACAGGAATAAACATGAATGTCAACAATAAAAAATCGTTTTTTTTCAACAAACTAATCAGAGGTATTATAATACCGCTCATTAACATCTTGTTTTTGCTTTCTTTATGCTCATTATAAGAAAAAGCTCCGCGAAACAAATCGGGAGCTTTTCTTAAATCGGTTATATTTTCACTTACAAGGCTGATAGAGGCCTTGTTCATCTTTGCGGAAACGCTTTTCAACCGCACTTTCATTTGTCTGTTCGCCGTCATCGCACCAGTCATAGGTTTTGAACGTACAAACGACCTCGCCGTCCGGCATTATTCCTTCCCAAACAATCCATTCCTGATGTCCGTAATTTGAGTTATTATGCTCTTCGCAACTTTCATCAACTTTTACCAGACAACGCATTTCGCCATCTGCATATTGATAAAGCCCCGTGCTGCTCAAAATGATTTCATCATACCATATCCCATTACATCCACCAACATAAGTGAGTTTTTGCTCTTTTTGCAAAAACAAGTCATGGTCTTGGGTCTGAAAGATATTGGAAAATTTATCTCCCAAGAGCAGTTCCGGAGACGGCCTCAGCCAAATACCCAAAACATATTGGTATAACTCTTTCTCATCTACCAGCACATAGCGATGCTTAATTAGCTTTACGGTTCCGGCTTCATAGCAAAATAAAATCAGAAATTTTCTTTCCGTTTCATCCCTTGCGGCACCATCCGAAGTCCAGCAATCCGTATATTCTGGAATCTCAGAGAACTGCGATTTTGCGGCATCATAAGCAACTTCAAGCATCTCTATCTCTTCGCGGCTCGGAAAACTCAGACCATATTCTGAACAGATTGCTTCCGCCTCCTTTTGGGTAATTCGTTGACCGAAAGACCGATGAAGAGGGATGTAAATTTCAGGCACGACATAAACACCGTCAACCGTTCTTTCCATGCTTTTATAATGCCATGGCTCTTTAATCTCGCTATCTGTTCTGAAACTTTCAGAATAGCGTACGATTTTATTTTTTGTTTCCATACAAAATAAAGTTTAAAATTATACAATAAAATACTTATTCACTCTCAGCGGGAGAGTGGCGCAAATTTTCTCTTTTGTCAATGTTTATCTAAATGAGAGCTTTGAGTTCATAAAGTTTTTCCAGCGCTTCGCGCGGCGTCAGCTCATCGGGATTAACGGCTTCCAAAGCCTCCTCCACCGGCGAAAAGCGTTCGACTTCCTCTTCCGCGACCTTTTTCTGCACAGAGGCAAAAAGCGGCAAATCGTCAGCCAGATCATTTATCTTCTGGTTTTTCTTGTCGTGTTCAAGGGCGTCCAAAACCTGTTCGGCGCGTTTGATGACCACCGACGGTAAGCCGGCCAGCTTGGCAACGTGAATGCCGTAAGAACGGTCGGCGGCGCCGGGAATAACCTCATGCAGAAAAACGACTTCATCGTTGAACTCTTTGATTTTCATACAGTGCAGCGACATACGGTTCAGTTTGGAAGTCAGCGAGGTCAGCTCGTGGTAATGCGTGGCAAACAATGCCCGGCAGCGGTTTTTTTCATGCAGATGTTCAATGACTGCCCAAGCTATCGACAGACCGTCAAAAGTCGCCGTACCGCGGCCGATTTCATCAAGAATGACAAACGAGCGTTCATCCGCCTGATTCAGAATGCTGGCGGTTTCGACCATCTCAACCATAAAGGTCGACTGTCCCGACGCAAGATCGTCGCTTGCTCCGACTCGGGTAAATATGCTGTCGACAAGTCCGATCTGTGCGCTCGATGCGGGAACGAAGCTTCCGCACTGCGCCATAAGCACAATCAGCGCTACCTGACGCATATAGGTTGATTTACCTGCCATATTCGGTCCCGTAATGACAGAAACACGCTTTTTCTGATTGTCCAGATATGTATCGTTCGCAATGAACATGTCATTTTCAATCATCTGCTCAACAACCGGATGGCGTCCGCCTTTGATGTCAAGGACACCATTCTCGTTGATCTTTGGTTTCACGAAATTGTTGCGTTCTGCCACAAGTGCAAGTGAAGCAAATACGTCGAGTGCCGCAACTGCTTTTGCGGTCTTCTGGATACGTACAACTTCCTGACCGACCTTTTCTCTTACATCTGCAAACAGTTCATATTCCAGGGCATAGAGGCGGTCTTCCGCGCCAAGGATCAGGTCTTCCAGATCTTTCAGTTCCTGCGTGATGTAGCGTTCGCCGGAAGTCAGGGTCTGCTTGCGGATGTAGGTCTCCGGCACCATGCTCTTATAGGAGTTGCTTACCTCGATGAAGTAGCCAAACACATGGTTATAGCCGATCTTCAGCTTGGGGATGCCGTAGGCGGGCTTCCAGCTGCGCCAGAACGCCCTTGGTATTGTCGCGGATGGAACGCAGCTCGTCCACCTCGGCATGGTAGCCTTTGGCAATGACACCGCCATCCTTGAGGGTAGAGGGCGCTTCCGGGTCCACCGCCGCATAAATACGGGCCTTGATGTCCTCCAACGGATCGATCTGTACTGCCAGTTCAGCAAGCTCCGGGCAGCCGCAGGCCTCAGCCAGCCTGCGCAGGCCGGGCAGCCGGTCGCAGGTCTGGGCCAGCGTATAGATCTCCTTGGGTGTGGCAGAGCCGTAAACCGTGCGGGTCATCAGGCGTTCCATATCCGCAATGTAACCCAGCTCTTCGGTCAGGTCGCCGCGGGCCATGGTCTGCTTGACAAGGCTCTCCACAGCGTTCAGGCGGTGGTTGATGAGTGCACTGGAAATAAGCGGCTGCTCGATCCAGCTGCGC
>OGOV01001157.1_pt1 | contig 24602 bp, 17 predicted proteins | sample 1552711 | NCBI WGS metagenome assembly OGOV01 (sample SAMEA2580216, study PRJEB22360) | human gut metagenome | biome: human gut; feature: human-associated habitat; material: faeces | place: Denmark | collected 2008/2010 | reverse complement strand
GCACCGTTAAAGCCGTACCAAGCAAACCAAAGAATGAATACACCTAAAGCACCGATGGTAAGGTTGTGACCCGGAATGGCTTTTGATTTACCGCTCTTAGAGTATTTTCCGATACGAGGTCCGAGGATGAGAGCACCAACAAATGCGGCTACACCACCGACCATATGTACTGCACAGGAACCTGCGAAATCATGAAATCCCATCTGGCTGATAAATCCACCGCCCCAGATCCAGTGTCCGGATACCGGATATACAACAAGACTGATCATAAGGCTGTAGACGCAATAGGAAAGGAACTTGGTACGTTCTGCCATTGCACCGGAAACAATTGTTGCGGATGTTGCACAGAATACTGTCTGGAAGATTAAGAATGCCCAGAAAGGAACTCCGTCAGGAAGCATTCCTGAACCATAGTGTGCTTCTGTGGCAATACCACCGATCTTTCCGATAAATCCATTACCTGCACCGAACATCAGACCGAAGCCGACCAGCCAGAAGACCGGGGTTCCGATACAGAAGTCCATCAGGTTTTTCATAATAATGTTACCTGCGTTTTTGGCTCGTGTGAAGCCTGTTTCTACCATTGCGAATCCGGCCTGCATAAAGAAGACCAGCGCGGCGCCGACCAGCACCCATATTGTGTTTACTGCGGAAAATTCCATAATAATATTCCTCCCTCATAAAAATTTCCTCATATTTTATAAAATGCAAAAAGCGCAATGCCTGGAAATGTAGCCAGTTCATCGCGCTTTTGCGAATATAAAATCCATATTTATAGTGTATTGCATAACTGATGTAATAGAAAAGACATTTCGTATGACTGTATGCAATGCAGTTTAAAATCAAAATTATATGTAAAACAGGGGAACATCAAAATATCGTGTGATTAATGGATGAGGAAATCGATAATGAATTATGAAGTAGAGTTCATAAAGATATTCCCCTGTTATTACCTGTTAATTAAACGGAAAACAGAAGCTTGTCATATGTAGGATATGGAAGCAGTGCATCCGGAATCAGAGTTTCTGCTGCATCTACAGACTTTCTGAGTTCATCCATATCAGAAAGAACAACTGTCTGGTATGCTTTTGCATTAGCCAGAGGATCTTCTGTAGCAAGCGCTTTGGCAGTATCTGCTTTTAAGGTCTCAAGACCTGTGGAAATCTCATCAGCAAGCTGTGACAGCTCTTTGATCAGTTTTCCTTCAGAAGCTGTGCTGACATCTGAAACAACTGATTTTTTAGCAACAGCAGTAGCTGCAACTTTGTCGATATATGCGAATACAGATGGAAGGAAATCCTTCTGTACCATTTCAACCATAGTATTGGACTCAATGTTAAGAATCTTGGAATAGGATTCCAGCCAGATCTCATAACGGGATTCAATTTCTTCTTTTGTGAAGATATGATATTTGGTAAAGAGTTCAATATTTTTATCTGCGATCCACTGAGGAAGAGCATCTGGTGTAGATTTCAGGTTAAAGAGACCTCGTTTCTCAGCTTCTTCGATCCATTCATCTGTATAACCGTTTCCATTAAAGATAACACGTTTATGATCAATAATTGTCTTCTTGATCAGTTCGTGGATTGCATCCTCCATCTTGTCTTCCGGTACATCCTTTAACTGTTCTGCAAACTGGTGAACACACTCAGCAACAGCAGTGTTTAAGATAATGTTCGGGTTTGCAACAGAAGCTTCGGAACCAAGCATACGGAATTCGAATTTGTTACCTGTAAATGCGAATGGTGAAGTACGGTTTCTGTCTGTATTGTCTTTTACGAAATGTGGAAGTACTTTTGCACCGATATCCATCTGGACTGCGCGGCTTCCTGCAAAATATTCGTCATTTTCGATAGATTTTAATACTTCTGTCAGTTCATCACCGAGGAATACGGATACAACAGCAGGCGGAGCCTCGTTTGCACCAAGACGGTGATCATTTCCTGCACTTGCTACAGAAATACGAAGTACATCTGCGTATTCATCAACTGCTTTGATAACAGCTGTCAGGAAAATCAGGAACTGTGTATTTTCAGCAGGTGTTTTTCCCGGATCAAGGATATTTACACCGGTATCTGTAATCATAGACCAGTTGTTGTGTTTACCACTTCCGTTGATTCCCTCAAATGGTTTCTCGTGAAGAAGGCATACAAGTCCGTGCTTGTCGGCAACTTTCTTCATTACTTCCATTGTTAACTGGTTGTGGTCAACCGCAACGTTTGTTGTATCGAATACAGGAGCCAGCTCGTGCTGTGCAGGAGCAACTTCGTTATGTTTTGTTTTGGCAGGAATACCAAGTTTCCAGAGCTCTACATCCAGGTCATGCATATAAGCTGCGACACGAGGTTTCAGAGCACCGAAGTAATGATCTTCCATTTCCTGGCCCTTAGGAGCAGGAGCACCGATCAGTGTACGTCCGCAGAATACAAGATCTTTTCTCTGTTTGTATAATTCCTTGTCTACCAGGAAGTATTCCTGTTCAGGACCTACAGTTGTATTTACGTGTTTGATATCTTTATTTCCTATTATATGGAGAAGGTTTGTAGCTTCTTTATCAAGTGTCTGCATGGAACGAAGGAGAGGAGTCTTTTTATCAAGAGCTTCTCCGCTGTAGGAGCAGAATGCTGTAGGAATGTAAAGGGTTCCGTCTTTGATGAATGCCGGTGATGTCGGATCCCATGCTGTATATCCTCTTGCCTCGAATGTGGCACGAAGACCGCCTGACGGGAAACTGGAAGCATCCGGCTCACCTTTTACAAGTTCTTTACCTGAGAAATCCATGATCACCTGACCATCTCCTGTAGGAGAAATGAAGCTGTCATGTTTCTCTGCAGTTACGTTTGTCATTGGCTGGAACCAGTGAGTATAATGAGTGGCGCCGTTCTCGATAGCCCATTCTTTCATTGCAACAGCAACGGAGTTGGCAACATCAAGTTCAAGGTGTGTACCGCTCTCGATTGTTTTCTTTAATGCTTTGTACATGTCTTTTGGCAGTTTACTTCTCATTACTTTGTCGTTGAAGACCAGGCTGCCGTACAGTTCAGGGATATTCTGTGCCATATAGGTACTCTCCTTTCGGTTTGCAATATTTTCTGAATATGTGTAGTGCCGCTGCAGATCACCATTGTGACTGCCTGCGGTTTTCGTCTCATAGAAAATTCCTCATCGAACATTTTCTATGAAACGAAAGTTTTATAAAACGAAAAAGGCGCCCTGGATGAGATCTCTGTAGATCTTTCCAAAGCGCCTTTGCTTTATGTGCTGTACTATAAACGAAATGAAAACAGATGTCAAGCACTTTTTTTGAAAAAATTCAGAAAAAATTTTTGAGATATGGCAAAAAAAGGATAGGTTGACAAATTTGTTTCTATTATTATAATTTGATTTTGGAACCCGTCAAACATAAGAAAACAATGTCAGCGGGTTTTGAAAGTAAAGTTAAAGTCAGACAAGAGAATACGATCGGAGGAAATCAGATGGCTGGAATAAAAGAAGAGTGCGGCGTCTTTGGAATTTATGATCTGGATGGCGGCAATGTAGTTCCGTCCATATATTATGGACTGACTTCCCTGCAGCACAGAGGACAGGAATCCTGCGGACTTGCAGTTTCTGATACTAAGGGAGAGCGTGGAAATGTGAAGTTTCATAAGGATCTGGGACTTGTAAGTGAAGTTCTCAGACAGGATGTTGTCCGTAAATATGAGGGAGATATTGGTATTGGTCATGTAAGATATTCCACAACAGGAGCTTCTGTTGCAGAGAATGCACAGCCCCTTGTTTTGTCTTATGTAAAGGGAACTCTTGCACTTGCACATAACGGAAATCTGGTTAATACACCGGAACTGAAATGGGAACTGATCCAGAATGGAGCGATTTTCCATACAACTACAGATTCAGAGGTTATTGCGTTCCATATCGCAAGAGAACGTGTGCATTCTAAAACAGTAGAAGAGGCAGTGCTAAAGACTGCAAAGAAGATCAAAGGTGCATATGGTCTGGTAGTTATGAGCCCGAGAAAACTGATCGCAGTCCGCGACCCATATGGACTGAAACCATTGTGTCTCGGTAAAAGAGGAAATGCTTATGTTATTGCTTCTGAGAGCTGTGCTCTGACATCTGTAAGTGCGGAATTTATCCGTGACATTGAGCCGGGTGAGATTCTTACGATCACAAAAGACGGACTGAAGTCAAATAAAGAGCTTGCGTCTGCTGCTGCAAAACGCGCGCATTGTGTGTTTGAGTATATATATTTTGCAAGACTTGACAGTACCATTGATGGGGTGAAGGTCTATGATGCCAGAATCCGCGGTGGTAAATCTCTTGCCAAGTCTTATCCTGTAGAGGCAGATCTTGTAACAGGTGTACCGGAGTCCGGACTCCCTGCTGCAAAGGGATACTCCGAAGCATCAGGAATCCCGTTTGCATTTGCGTTCTATAAAAACAGCTATATTGGAAGAACATTTATCAAACCGACTCAGGAAGAACGTGAGTCCAGCGTTCATCTGAAACTGAGTGTGCTGGAATCTGTTGTAAAAGATAAGAGGATTGTTCTGGTGGATGATTCTATTGTTCGTGGAACAACCATTGCAAACCTGATCCACATGTTAAAAGAGGCGGGAGCAAAGGAAGTGCACGTACGTATCAGTTCACCACCATTTTTACATCCATGCTATTTCGGAACGGATGTGCCGTCAAATGATCAGCTCATTGCAGCCAGCCACAGCACGGAGGAAATCTGTAAAATGATCGGAGCAGATTCTCTTGGCTACATGCAGACAGATTATCTGGAAGGAATGGCGGGCGGCCTGCCCTTATGTAAGGCATGCTTCGATGGAAATTATCCGATGGAGATTCCGGATTATACAAATGCGGAGTTTGCAGATATTGTGAAGTGTTAAGTCGCAAAAATTCATAAAAAATGCAGAAACCTGTCGATGATATATGGAATCAATCTCACATAATGGTAAAACCAATATAGGGTGGAATCATACATAGTGTATAAAATAATGCTGTGAAAACATATATAAACGAACAAAATGCACAATAGAACCCCTGCGCTTTATGAAAATTGGATAAATTTAAAAACTTGACAAATTCTGAAATGTGGAACATAATATGGGCGTCTGATAGAAAAAAACAAAGAATGTTTTCAGAAAGGGTGATCACGATGTCACAGAGTAAAATCAAGTTAAATGCAACTGAAGAGGTGCAGGAATTTGTGAATGCTGCAAGCAGATGTGATTTTGATATTGATGTTTATTACAACAGATTTTTAATTGATGCCAAATCAATCCTTGGTGTACTTAGTCTGGATCTGACCAGAGAACTGACAGTAGACTGCCACGGGGAGAGCCGGGAATTTGATCGTACATTGAAGAAATTTGCAGTTGCATAAATTTTATATTTTTATAACCAAATAATTATTGCAGAGAAGACGGGTCTGGAAGATGAACTTCTACAGATTCGTTTTTTCTGTGTTATGACTGTGTTCAGAGTAATTCCATAAAATATAACTGCTTCATAGTTTATCAGAAGAAAATTATTTGATTTGTTTTTGCTTAAAAACGGGAAATTCATTATTGACAAACGAAAAAAAATGTTTTATAGTATAGCATATTTTTAAAGAAAGCCAATTGAACATATTATTATAGAAGATATGATGATCTGACAAAGGCGTCAGATGCAGAATACCAGATGGGTCAAGTGCCCTCTGATAGCTGCATCTGACGCTTTTTTATTAACAAAGGATGATGGAGGAGGAAATCAAAATGGCAGTGAAATACGTATTTGTTACAGGAGGAGTTGTTTCCGGTCTTGGAAAGGGAATCACAGCTGCATCTCTGGGGCGTCTTCTGAAAGCGAGAGGATACCAGGTAACCATGCAGAAGTTTGATCCTTATATCAATATCGACCCCGGAACCATGAACCCGATTCAGCACGGAGAAGTTTTTGTAACAGACGATGGTACAGAGACAGACCTGGATCTGGGACATTATGAGAGATTCATTGATGAGAGTCTTGATAAAAATTCCAATGTGACAACCGGTAAGGTTTACTGGTCTGTTCTTCAGAAAGAACGTCACGGGGATTTCGGCGGGGGTACCGTACAGGTAATTCCTCATATTACAAATGAGATTAAGAGCCGTTTCTACCGCGCCAAATCACCGGAGGAAAACAAGATTGCCATTATCGAGGTGGGAGGAACAGTCGGTGATATTGAAAGCCAACCGTTCCTGGAAGCAATTCGTCAGTTCCAGCTCAATGTGGGACATGACAATGCAATCCTGATCCACGTAACATTAATTCCTTATTTAAAGGCATCTGAAGAACTGAAAACAAAACCTACACAGGCAAGCGTAAAGGAACTTCAGGGAATGGGAATCCAGCCGGATGTACTGGTGTGCAGAAGTGAACATGAGCTGACAGAGGACATTAAAGAAAAAATCGCTTTATTCTGCAACGTACCTGTATCACATGTACTTCAGAACCTGGATGTGGAATATTTATACGAAGCTCCTCTTGCAATGGAAAGAGAGAAGCTTGCAGATGTAGTTCTTTCAAGTCTCCGTCTGGAAAACAGAAAACCGGATTTAAGTGACTGGGAGGAAATGGTAGAAAGTCTGAGAAATCCGAATAAAACAGTAAAGATCGCAATTGTAGGAAAATATACACAGCTTCATGATGCATATCTCAGTGTAGTAGAGGCACTGAAACATGGTGGAATTTCCTGCAGAGCCAAAGTAGAGCTTGACTGGATCGATTCCGAAGAACTGACAGAGAAGAATCTGGATCAGCAGCTTCACAATGTAGATGGTATCCTGGTTCCGGGTGGTTTCGGAAACAGAGGTACAGAAGGAATGATCCTGGCAGCACAGTATGCAAGAGTACATAAGATTCCATATCTTGGAATCTGTCTGGGAATGCAGATGGCAATTGTAGAATTCGCCCGTCATGTACTTGGATACGAAGATGCAAACAGTATTGAACTGAATCCGGAGACAAAGCATCCGGTAATTGCATTAATGCCGGATCAGGAAGATATCGAAGATATCGGTGGAACCTTAAGACTTGGAAGTTATCCATGTATTCTTGCAGAAGGTTCCAGATCCTATGAACTCTTTGGCAAAAAAGAAATCCATGAGCGCCACAGACATCGTTATGAAGTAAACAATGCATTCCGTAAAGAACTTCAGGAGAAGGGAATGAATATCGTAGGAACTTCCCCTGATAATCGTATCGTAGAGATGATCGAGATCGCAGGGCACCCGTTCTATGTAGGAACTCAGGCCCATCCGGAATTCAAATCCCGCCCGAATCATGCACATCCTTTATTCAGAGGATTCATCCAGGCGGCCGTCGATAAGAAAATAAGCGAAGAACAGCAGCAGAAATAGAAAGGATGAGGAGATTATGAAAGAAGTGAGAGAACAGCAGCAACAACAGCAAGGTCTGTACCGGTCTGAATTTGAGCATGACAACTGTGGTATCGGAGCAGTTGTCAATATCAAAGGCAAGAAAACCCACGATACTGTTGCAAATGCATTAAAGATCGTAGAACATCTGGAACACCGCGCAGGTAAGGATGCAGAAGGCAAAACCGGTGACGGTGTAGGTATCCTTCTCCAGATTTCCCATAAATTTTTCAAGAAAGCCTGTAAGAAAGAGGGATTTGAGATTGGCGATGAGAGAGAATATGGCATCGCACAGTTTTTCTTCCCGCAGCACGAGATCAAACGTGCACAGGCAAAGAAGATGTTTGAGATCATTCTTGAGAAAGAAGGTCTGAAACTTCTCGGATGGCGTCAGGTTCCGGTATTTCCGGAGGTACTTGGCCACAAAGCAAGAGAATGTATGCCATGTATTATGCAGGCATTTATCAAAAAGCCGGAAGATGTGGAAAAAGGTCTTCCATTTGATCGTATGCTCTACATTGCAAGACGTGAGTTTGAACAGAGTAATGATAATACTTATGTAGTTTCCATGAGCAGCCGTACCATCGTTTACAAAGGTATGTTCCTGGTTGGACAGCTTCGTACTTTCTTCGAAGATCTTCAGAACCCGGATTATGAATCTGCAATCGCCATGGTACACTCCCGTTTCAGTACCAACACAAACCCAAGTTGGGAGAGAGCACATCCGAACCGCTTTATGGTACACAACGGTGAGATCAACACCATCCGCGGCAACGCAGATAAGATGCTTGCAAGAGAAGAAAATATGGAATCACCATATCTGGAGGGACAGCTTCATAAAGTGCTCCCTGTTGTAAACAGAAATGGTTCCGACTCTGCAATGCTTGACAATACACTGGAATTCCTGGTAATGAGTGGCATGGAGCTGCCTCTTGCAGTGATGATCACAATCCCTGAACCATGGGCAAACAATGACACCATTTCCCAGGCAAAACGTGACTTTTATCAGTACTATGCAACTATGATGGAGCCATGGGACGGACCTGCATCTATCCTCTTCTCAGACGGTGATGTGATGGGAGCTGTCCTGGACAGAAACGGTCTCCGTCCATCCAGATATTATATTACCTCCGATGGTTACATGATCCTTTCCTCAGAAGTGGGTGTTCTGCCAATCCCGGAAGAGAAGATCGTATTAAAAGAGCGTCTCCATCCTGGAAAAATGCTTCTTGTAGATACTGTAAAGGGAAAAGTAATTGATGACAATGAACTGAAAGAGGGATATGCAAAAATGCAGCCATACGGTGAATGGCTGGATAGTCATCTGGTACAGTTAAAAGACATCAAGATTCCTAACGAAAGACCGGAAGAATATACACCTGAGCAGAGAGCACGTCTGCAGAAAGCATTCGGCTATACTTATGAGCAGTACCGTACTTCCATCAGAAACATGGCGTTAAACGGAGCAGAGAGCATCGGAGCTATGGGTGTGGATACCCCGCTTGCAGTATTTTCCAAACAGAACAGACCATTATTTGACTACTTTAAACAGCTCTTCGCACAGGTTACCAACCCTCCGATCGATGCGATCCGTGAGGAAATCGTTACCAGCACAAGTGTTTATGTAGGTAAAGACGGAAACCTGCTGGAGCAGAAACCGGAAAACTGTCAGGTATTAAAGATTAATAACCCGATCCTGACAAATACAGATATGATGAAGATCAAGAGCTTCAAACATGAGGGCTTCAAGACAGCAGTTGTTTCCACCTTATATTACAAGAGCACCAAGCTTGAGAGAGCTATTGACCGTCTTTTCGTAGAAGTAGATAAAGCATTCCGCGAGGGTGCAAACATCCTTGTTCTTTCAGACAGAGGAGTAGATGAAAACCATATGCCGATTCCGTCACTTCTGGCAGTATCCGCAGTTCATCAGCATCTGGTAAAGACGAAAAAGAGTACCTCCCTTGCAATTATCCTGGAATCCGGTGAGCCAAGAGAAGTACATCACTTTGCAACCTTACTTGGTTACGGTGCAAGTGCCATCAACCCGTACCTTGCCCTTGAGACCATTCATGAACTGATCGACAGCCATATGCTGGAGAAAGACTATTATGCAGCAGTAGATGACTACAATCATGCAGTCATCAGCGGTATTGTAAAGATTGCTTCCAAGATGGGTATTTCCACCATCCAGTCTTATCAGGGATCTCAGATCTTCGAGGCAATCGGTATTTCCTCAGATGTGATCGAGAAATACTTTACTGGTACAGTCAGCCGTGTAAGCGGAATCACTCTGGATGATATTGAAGAAAATGTAGAGAAGCTTCACTCAGAAGCATTTGACCCATTAGGACTTCCTACAGACCTGACTCTGGACAGCGTAGGCGCACACAAGATGAGAAGCCAGGGAGAGGAACATCGTTACAATCCTCAGACTATCCATCTTCTGCAGCAGTCCACATGGACAGGAAGCTACGATCTGTTCAAACAGTACACAGATCTGGTAGATAAAGAAAACCACGGAAACTTAAGAGGACTTCTGGACTTTAAGTTTGCTGAGACTCCGGTTCCACTTGAAGAAGTGGAGAGCGTAGATGATATCGTAAAACGATTTAAGACAGGTGCTATGTCCTATGGTTCCATTTCACAGGAAGCACATGAGACACTGGCAATCGCCATGAATCACCTTCATGGAAAATCCAATACAGGTGAGGGCGGTGAAAGTGACGAAAGACTGGATTCCGCAGGAAGCAGCGATGACAGATGCTCCGCGATCAAACAGGTTGCCAGCGGACGTTTCGGTGTAACCAGCCGTTATCTTGTATCTGCAAGAGAAATCCAGATCAAGATGGCACAGGGTGCAAAACCTGGTGAAGGCGGACATCTTCCTGCAAAGAAGGTATATCCATGGATTGCCAAAACCCGTCATTCTACACCAGGTGTCAGCCTGATCTCCCCGCCACCGCATCACGATATCTATTCTATCGAGGACCTGGCACAGTTAATCTATGACCTTAAGAATGCAAATAAATATGCAGATATTTCTGTTAAACTGGTATCTGAAGCAGGTGTGGGCACAGTTGCAGCAGGTGTTGCCAAAGCAGGTGCGCAGACAATTCTGATCTCCGGTTATGACGGAGGTACAGGTGCAGCTCCAAGAAGTTCTATCCACAATGCTGGACTTCCATGGGAACTGGGACTTGCAGAAACACATCAGACACTGCTCAAAAATGGGCTGAGAAATCGTGTCCGCATTGAGACAGACGGTAAGCTTATGAGTGGTCGTGACGTTGCAATCGCAGCATTGATGGGTGCAGAGGAATTCGGCTTTGCAACAGCTCCTCTCGTAACCATGGGATGTGTAATGATGCGTGTATGTAACCTGGATACCTGCCCGGTAGGTGTGGCAACACAGAATCCGGAACTCCGCAAGAGATTTAAAGGAAAACCGGAATATGTAGAGAATTTCATGCGCTTTATCGCACAGGAATTAAGAGAATACATGTCCAAGCTCGGATTCCGTACAGTCAGTGAAATGGTAGGCCGTACAGATCTCCTTGTTCAGACAGACAACGTACAGGAACCGCATCAGGGCAAAGTAGACTTAAGTGCAATCCTGAACAACCCATTTGCAGGCAAAGACCAGAAAGTTACTTTTGATCCGAAAGCCGTATACAACTTCGAACTGGAAAAGACCATGGATGAAAAAGTTCTGGTTAAGAAATGCGCAAATGCCATCAATAAAGGTCAGAAAACAGAGCTTTCTGTAAATCTGACAAACATTGACCGTACATTCGGAACCATCCTTGGTGCAGAGATTACCAGAAAGAATAAAAACGGACTTGCAGATGACACCATCACTGTACACTGCAACGGTGCCGGCGGACAGAGCTTCGGTGCATTTATCCCGAAAGGTCTGACACTGGAACTGACAGGTGACAGCAATGACTACTTCGGAAAAGGACTTTCCGGTGGTAAACTGATCCTGAAAGTTCCGGAGAAAGCTGCATACAAAGCAGAAGAGAATATTATTGTAGGTAATGTTGCCCTTTACGGTGCAACCAGTGGTACTGCATTTATCAATGGTGTTGCAGGCGAGCGTTTCGCAGTTCGTAACTCCGGTGCATCTGCAGTTGTAGAAGGTGTAGGAGAGCATGGTTGTGAATATATGACAGGCGGCCGCGTAGTCGTACTTGGTAAGACTGGCAAGAACTTTGCAGCAGGTATGAGCGGCGGTATCGCATATGTACTGGATGTAGACAATGTCCTCTATAAGAACCTGAACAAGGCTATGATTTCCATCGAAAAAGTGGAAAACAAATATGACAAAAAAGAACTCCGCGACCTGATCGAAGCCCATGTAGAAGCTACAGGCTCCAAACTCGGTGCGAAAGTTCTCGCTGACTTTGATTACTATCTGCCACACTTCAAGAAACTCATTCCGAATGAGTACAAGAAGATGATCACTTTAAGTGCGAAACTGGAAGAAAAAGGACTCAACAGTCAGCAGGCACAGATGGAAGCGTTCTACGAAAGTATTGGCGCCAAGCATTGAGAGAGGAGAGGAAATCATGGGAAAACCTACGGGATTTTTAGAGTATAAAAGAGAGACGGCAAAGGTTCTGCCGCCAAAGGTCCGCATTGCAAATTTCAAAGAATTCAGGACCCCATTAAATAAAGAGAAACAGAAACTTCAGGGCGCACGCTGCATGGCATGCGGTGTCCCATTCTGCCAGTCAGGTATGATGATCGGCGGTATGGCATCCGGCTGCCCTCTGCACAACCTTGTACCTGAGACAAACGATCTGGTTTATACAGGCAACTGGAAACAGGCATTCTTAAGACTGAGCAAGACACATAGCTTCCCGGAATTTACTTCCCGTGTCTGCCCCGCACTCTGTGAAGCAGCCTGCACCTGTAATATAAACGGAGAACCGGTATCCACCAAAGAAAACGAACGTGCGATCATTGAGACAGCCTATGAGAACGGATGGGTAACCCCGCAGATCCCGGAAGTACGTACAGGCAAATCTATAGCAGTCATCGGAAGTGGTCCCTCCGGACTGGCAGCAGCCCAGCAGTTAAACAGACGAGGCCACAGTGTAACTGTATTTGAAAGAAAAGACCGTGTAGGCGGACTTCTCCGCTACGGTATCCCTAACATGAAGCTGGATAAAGCTGTTGTTGACAGAAGAATCCATCTTATGGAAGAAGAGGGAGTTAAATTTGTTACAAATGTAAATGTAGGAAAGGACATCAAGGCAGAAGAACTTCTGAAACAGTTCGACCGCGTCATCCTTGCCTGCGGAGCATCCAATCCACGAGACATTAAAGTTCCGGGACGTGATGCAAAGGGAATTTATTTCGCAGTAGATTTCCTGGGACAGGTAACAAAAGCGCTGTTGGATTCTGACTTTGCCAAAGTTCCATATGAACTTGCCAAAGGAAAAAATGTTCTGGTCATCGGTGGTGGTGATACAGGAAATGACTGTGTGGGAACATCTATCCGTCTGGGTGCCAAATCTGTGATCCAGTTAGAGATGATGCCCAAGCCGCCAGTGGAAAGAACACCATCCAATCCATGGCCGCAGTGGCCGAGAGTCCTCAAAACAGACTATGGCCAGGAAGAAGCTATCGCAGTATTCGGACATGATCCACGAGTATACCAGACTACTGTTACAGAATTTATCAAAGATAAAAACGGAAATGTCTGCCAGGCAAAACTCACAAAATTAAAGAGTGAAAAAGATCCAAAGACAGGACGTATGATGATGGTACCTGTAGAAGGAACAGAAGAAGTCATCCCTGTAGACGTAGTTCTTATCGCAGCCGGATTCCTTGGCAGTGAGAAATATGTAACAGACGCATTCAAGGTAGCCATTAATGGAAGAACCAATGTAGATACAAAACCAGAGCAGTATCAGACCTCCGTAGACAAAGTCTTCACAGCAGGAGACATGCACAGAGGCCAGTCACTGGTAGTATGGGCGATCCGCGAAGGCAGAGAAGCTGCGAAAGCGGTGGATGAATCACTGATGGGATATTCCTATCTGTAAAAATAAGATAAAATATGAGAAAGGTGCTATTGTCTGACGGAAAAGGATGTCAGGCAACAGCACCTTTTTTGAAAGTGATTTTGGGGTCTTGTATTATAATAATTATAGTTGACAGAGAATAATACATTTGCTACACTAAATTTGTATATCTAAGATAATTTTTGAACCATTCGGCTCATCCATTTCCCTTTATGATTAAGTACAAAAGACAGTATTTTTGAATTTGTATTTTGCGTATTTTTCTTTCGGAGAATACGGAAACCTTTTCAAATTTGGCATAGAAAAATTGATTGACACCATATACGATACCACATATAATGTAAATAGGAGATATAAGAATGTCAAAATGGGATAAACTGATAACACGTATATGTAATTTATCAAAAGATCTTCGGTTTGATGAATTGCGAAAAGTATTGGAAAGTTATGGATATGAAATGAATGTTCCGAGAAGTGGAAGCAGTCATTATACATTTAGAAAGTCTGGATGTATGCCTATTACAATACCAAAACATGAGCCGATAAAGAAAGTATATGTAGAAATGGTAAGGGAAATAGTAGAAAGTGAGGCGAAGAATCATGAAGACGCTGAATGATTATATGTCAATGTCCTATCGTATGGAAGTTGTAGAAGATAAAACCGAAGGAGGATTCGTAGTTTCGTATCCGGATCTCCCTGGTTGCATTACCTGCGGAGAAACAGTGGAAAGTGCAATTTCAAATGCCCTGGATGCAAAAAAAGCATGGCTTGAAGCTGCATTAGAAGAAGGGGTAGAAATCCATGAGCCGGATAGCCTTGAAGATTATTCCGGACAGTTTAAACTGAGAATTCCAAGAAGCCTGCATAGACTACTGGCAGAACATTCTCAGAGGGAGGGAATCAGTATGAATCAGTACTGCGTATATCTTCTTTCGAGAAATGATGCGGTATTCTCAAAATAGCGATTATAAGTAAGCTACAAAGTGTGTTGTCGAGATCGGAGCGCACAGTAACATGGAAAGAGTCGATGATTTATTGACGAAAAATAAGCAGTTGACAAAAAATAAGCATGTTGTTATAATTGCCTACATGAACAAAGGCGTTCTTTCTATAGAAAAGTAACTGTAGAAAGTGCGCCATTTTTTATATCATTATAAAAAGAATCTATAAAACTTCCAGACAGGACAAAACTGTATCGAAGAATCATTAAGAAAGCAAAAAACAGCAGAAACTATGCTGACAAGGAGTGAATGAAAATGGGGAATTATACCAGAGAAGAAATATTACAGATGGCTGAGGAGGAAGACGTGGAATTTATCCGTCTCCAGTTCACAGATATGTTCGGAACGCTGAAAAACATCGCCATAACTGCCCGGGAACTTCCCCGTGCGCTGGATAACCGATGTATCGTAGATGGTTCCTTTATCGCAGGAATTGCAGGAGAATCTGAACCGGATATGTACTTAAGACCGGATCTTGACACTTTTGCAATTCTCCCATGGAGACCACAGCAGGGAAAAGTTGCCAGACTGTTATGCGATATCTATTGTCCGGACGGAACCCCTCATGAGAGAAGTCCGAGATATATCCTGAAGAAAACCGCCCGGGAGGCAAAGAAGGAGGGATACACCTGTCTGGTAGATCCGGAATGTGAATTTTTCCTTTTTCATACAGATGATAACGGAGTTCCGACTACTGTAACACATGAAAAGGCCGGATATCTGGATGTCAGTCCTGTGGATCTGGGTGAAAACGCAAGACGTGATATTGTATTAAATCTGGAAGACATGGGGATTGAGGTAGAATCTTCTCACCATGAAACTGCTCCTGCACAGCACGAAGTAGATTTCAAATACGGTGAAGTCCGTACGATTGCAGACCGGATCATGTCATTTAAGATGACGGTCCGTACCATTGCCAAACGCCATGGACTTCATGCGACATTTATGCCGAAACCAAGGGCAGAAGTAAACGGCTCCGGAATGCACATTCATTTCTCCTTATTTAAAGATGGAAGAAATGTATTCGTCAATCCGGGAAATCCACAGGAATTAAGCGAAGAAGCTTATTACTTCGTAGGAGGTCTTCTGGCTCACAGCAAAGAGATGGCACTGATCACCAATCCTATCGTAAATTCCTACAAACGTCTGGTTCCGGGCTATGAAGCACCGACAGAACTGACATGGACAAAGAACAACCAGAATTCACTGGTAAGAATTCCGGGATCCAGAGGTATGGAGACAAGGATCGAACTGAGAAGTCCGGATGCAGCAGCAAATCCGTATCTGGTATTTGCAGTATGTCTGGCAGCAGGACTGGATGGAATCAATAAGAAGATTTATCCGACTAAGTCCTCCAGCAGAGAGTTATCCGAAACAGATCAGAAAACAATGAAGATTGAAAATCTTCCGGGAAATTTGAACGAAGCAATTGATTACTTCGAACAGAGTGACTGGATCAAAGAAGTACTTGGAACAGAATTTTGTAAAGAATACGCAGCAGCCAAGAAAAAAGAATGGCTGCGCTATACAAGAGAAATTTCAGCCTGGGAAATCGAGGAATACTTATACAGAATTTAACCGAATCAAACAAGTCCCCTGTAGAAATTGTAAAAAGCAATAAGCAGTGGGTGGGGACTTGTTTGTATCAGGAGGAGCGAAGCTTCTTCTGATAAACTGCGAAGCAGTTATTCGGTTATGAGCAAGTAGCGAAGCGGATTGCGAACATCCGCTTGATCAAAATCAAACAAGTCCCCTGCGGAGGTTGTAAAAAGCAATAAGCAGTGGACGGAAACTCAGGCTGTAATAGAAATAGGAGTGGCAGAGTTATGAGCAGCAGCATTGTGATTGCGTTACCGAAAATTGAAGACGCAAAGAAAATCCGCACAATACTTAACAGACATGGGCTCACAGTAGCCTCTGTCTGCAGCTCTGTCTCTAATGCGCTGGCCAGTATCTCAGAACTTGACAGTGGTGTCCTGATATGCGGGTATAAGCTGACAGATGCCTATTATAAAGACGCTCTCGATGACCTGCCACAGTATTTTGAAATGCTGCTTCTGGCTTCTCAGCGTATTATAGATGAAGCATCGAATTCCGTTAGCACTGTACAGATGCCGATGAAAGCAAGCGCACTGATAGATACGGTCAATGACATGCTCTATCATCTGGAACGCCGGATCAAAAAAGAAAAAAAGAAACCAAAGCCCAGATCAGAAAAAGAACAGAATTATATCTCGAATGCCAAACGCCTTCTGATGGAAAAAAACCAGATGACAGAAGAGGAAGCATATCGACACATCCAGAAATGCAGCATGGATTCAGGAACCAACATGGTAGAAACTGCACAGATGTTACTCATGCTGATGTATGATGAAATCTGATTTTTCAAACACGTTCTAAATAAAATATCCGAAAATAATAAGGAAAATTTTGTAAAAAATGACGATATTATTTTGACAGAATATGTGGTAATATACAGAATATATTTTTGTTCATATCAAGTTAGAGGCAAAATATATTTTGACCCTAACATCATATTATATATAGAAAGAACACAAACAAACATAAAATAGATAATAACAGGAAGAATGATTACAAAGGCGTAATCAGAGAGTCCAGGGGATAAGTGTCTCCGGATTTTCTGATTACGCCTTTTTGATATTCCAGGGTTTTAAGCCAAAAAGTCGTTGTGCTTGCACGAAAAGCCTTTTGAACTTGAAACCAGTGAAGATATCACAAAGGTTTTCAGAAATGAAGAAATGGAGGATGAGGAAATGGAATTTATGGATGGAACATGGAAAAAAGAAATCAATACCTGGGAGGAACTCGTAGGTAATAATCTCCTGAACCAGGAAGCCGTAATCGAAGGCGCTGTTCACAGCATCCGTAATATGGGTGATGTGGCATTTATCATTCTTAGAAGAAGGGAAGGCTTATTCCAGACAGTCTATGAAAATGAAATGGCAAATGTTTCCATTCATGAATTGAAGGAAGCAATGACGATCAGGGTGAAAGGAATCCTGCATGAAGAGGAGAGAGCACCCCACGGAAGAGAGCTTCGTATTCGTCATATTGATATTTTATCAACACCGGCAGAGCCACTTCCAATGGCAATCGACAAATGGAAACTGAACACTTCCCTGGAAGCAAAATTAAACTACAGACCGATTTCCCTGAGAAACATTCAGGAGCGTTCCAAATTTAAAATTCAGGAGGCACTGACAAAAGCATTCCGCGATTATCTCTACGGACAGGGATTCACAGAAATCCACACTCCAAAGATTGGAGCAAGAGGAGCAGAGGGTGGAGCAAACCTTTTCAAGTTCAGCTACTTCCACAAACCTGCAGTACTTGCGCAGAGCCCACAGTTCTACAAACAGATGATGGTTGGCGTATTTGACAGAGTATTTGAGACAGGCCCCGTATTCCGGGCTGAGAAACATAATACCAAACGTCACTTAAATGAATACACCAGTCTGGACTTCGAGATGGGATATATTGACAGCTTCGAAGAAATTATGGCAATGGAAACAGGATTCCTCCAGTATGCCATGAACCTTCTGAAAACAGAATATGCAAAAGAAGTACAGATTTTGAAGCTTGAGATCCCGGATGTATCCAAAATCCCGGCAGTCCGTTTCGATGTAGCCAAGGAACTGGTATCACAGAAATATAACCGTAAGATCAGAAATCCATTCGATCTGGAGCCGGAAGAAGAAGCACTGATCGGACAGTATTTCAAAGAAGAATATGGCTCAGATTTCGTATTTGTCACACATTATCCGTCAAAGAAACGTCCATTCTATGCAATGGATGATCCGGAAGACGCAAGATTTACCTTAAGCTTTGACCTGTTATTCAAAGGCCTTGAGATTACAACAGGCGGACAGCGTATCCATGATTACAACATGCTGGTACAGAAAATTGAAGACAGAGGTATGACGCAGGAAGGCATGGAACAGTATCTGGATACCTTCAAACATGGTATGCCGCCTCACGGTGGACTGGGAATCGGTCTGGAACGTCTGACCATGCAGCTTATCGGTGAAGAGAATGTTCGTGAAACCTGTCTCTTCCCGCGAGATATGAACCGTCTGGAACCGTAAATAAGTCAGAAACTTGGAAAGCTGCCTATATATTGACCGGAAACGGCAGGTTGATTCCGGGCAGAAAGAAATAAAAGCAATATAGAATGTTACAGGCAGTATATATAAGGAGAAAATCATGGCAAAGATCATAGATGATGAAACAATGGAAAATGTCTGCATCCTGGCCAAGCTTTCCCTCTCGGAAGAAGAAAAGGAAAAAGCAAAAGCTGAAATGCAGAAAATGCTTGATTATGTAGAGAAACTGGATGAACTGGATACATCGGAAGTAGAGCCTATGTCCCATATTTTCCAGGACGAGAACGTGTTCCGTGAGGATGTTGTAACAAACGGAGACAACAAAGAAGCAATGCTGGCAAATGCACCGAAGGCAAAAGAAGGACAGTATCAGGTTCCGAAAACCATAGGATAGGAGACAGGACAATGGAGTTGGAAAAATTAACAGCCCTGCAGCTTGGGGAAAAAATAAAACAGCGTCAGGTCAGCGTCCTGGATGGAGTAAAAACTGTTTTTGAACAGATTGAGAAACAGGATTCAGAAGTACACGCTTATCTTGACACATATAAAGAAGAAGCATACAAACGTGCAGAAGAAGTACAAAAAGGCATCGAGGACGGTACTTATACCAGTCCTCTTGCAGGCGTACCGATCGCGATCAAAGATAATATCTGTATTAATGGAAAGAAAACTACCTGTGCATCAAAGATTCTTGAGAATTTTGTGCCTCAGTATAATGCAGAAGTCATTGATCGTCTGGAAAAAGCCGGACTGGTCATTATCGGAAAAACAAACATGGATGAATTTGCCATGGGAAGTACAACAGAGACCTCCGCTTACGGCATCACCAGAAACCCATGGAATCTGGAACATGTACCAGGCGGTTCTTCAGGTGGTTCCTGTGCAGCCGTAGCAGCAGGAGAAACTTATCTGGCACTTGGTTCAGATACAGGCGGATCTATCCGTCAGCCAAGTTCCTACTGTGGTGTAACCGGAATTAAACCAACCTATGGAACAGTATCCCGTTACGGTCTTGTAGCTTATGCGTCTTCCCTGGATCAGATCGGACCTGTAGGAAAAGACGTATCTGACTGTGCAGCTCTTCTGGAGATCATCGCAGGACATGATACAAAAGACAGCACATCCATGAAAAGAGAAGATCTTCAGTTCTCCAAAGAACTGACAGGAGATATCAAGGGGATGAAATTCGGAGTTCCTGAAGAATATCTGGCAGAGGGACTTGATCCGGAAGTAAAAGCATCTTTTATGGGTGTTCTTGATACGCTGAAAGAACTGGGAGCAGAAGTAGAATTCTTCTCTATCAAAACCATGGAATACATGATTCCGGCTTATTATATTATCGCCAGTGCAGAAGCAAGTTCCAACCTGGAACGTTTCGATGGAGTGAAGTACGGTTTCCGTGCAGCAGAATATGAAGGTCTTCACGACATGTACAAAAAGACCAGAACAGCAGGCTTTGGTGAGGAAGTAAAACGCCGTATCATGCTTGGTTCCTTCGTGTTAAGCTCCGGTTATTATGATGCATACTATCTGAAGGCACTCCGCACAAAAGCCCTGATCAAGAAAGAATTTGACCAGGCATTTGGCAAATATGATGTGCTCCTTGCACCTGCATCTCCATTTACAGCACCGAAGATCGGTGAAAGCTTAAAGAATCCCCTTGCCATGTATCTTGGAGATATCTACACAGTAGCAGTCAATCTCTGCGGTCTTCCGGGAATTACAGTTCCATGCGGAAAAGACAGCAAAGGTCTCCCAATCGGTATCCAGATGATCGGGGACTGCTTCATGGAAAAGAAAATCCTGCGTGCAGCACACGCCTATGAAACCAGCCGCGGCTCCTTTGCCGTGCCAGGAGAAGGAGGCACCAGATAATGAAACAGTACGAAACAGTCATAGGACTTGAAGTCCATGTAGAACTTGCAACAAAAACAAAAATTTTCTGCGGATGCTCCACTGAATTCGGAGGAGCACCCAATACACATACATGCCCGGTCTGCACAGGTATGCCGGGTTCCCTGCCTGTATTAAATAAGAAAGTAGTAGAGTTTGCCCTGAAAGCAGGTCTTGCAGCAAACTGCCAGATCCATCAGTACTGCAAATTTGACCGTAAGAACTATTTCTATCCGGACAACCCACAGAACTATCAGATCTCTCAGTTATATCTGCCAATCTGTCATGACGGATGGGTAGAGATTGAAACCTCTGCTGGCAAAAAGAAAATCCGCATCCATGAAATGCATATGGAAGAGGATGCAGGTAAACTGATTCATGATGAATGGGAAGACTGCTCCCTGGTAGACTATAACCGAAGCGGTGTCCCGTTGATCGAGATCGTATCCGAGCCGGATATGAGAAGCTCTGAGGAAGTAATCGCCTATCTTGAAAAACTCCGTTGTATGATGCAGTATCTGGGTGTATCAGACTGTAAGCTTCAGGAAGGTTCCATGCGTGCAGACGTTAACCTTTCTGTCCGTGAAGTGGGAGCAGAAGAATTCGGTACCAGAACAGAGATGAAGAACCTGAACTCTTTCAAAGCCATTGCCAGAGCAATCGAAGGCGAAAGAGAACGTCAGATCGAACTGATCGAAGAAGGCAAGGCAGTTACACAGGAGACACGCCGTTGGGATGACAACAAAGAATATTCCTATGCAATGCGTTCCAAAGAGGATGCCAAAGACTACAGGTATTTCCCAGATCCTGACCTGCCTCCAATCCATATCTCTGATGCATGGATTGAAAAGATCAAAGCAGAACAGCCGGAGCTTCGCGAAGTGAAACAGGCCCGTTATCAGGAAGAGTACGGACTTCCGGCATACGATGCGGGAATCCTTACAGAATCCCGCCATCTTGCAGGTCTTTTTGAAGAAACAGCAGCAATCTACGGAAATGCAAAGAAGACAGCAAACTGGTTTATGGGTGAGGTACTCCGTCTGACGAAAGATAAAGCTATGGATCCGGAACAGGTATCTTTCTCACCGAAGCATCTTGCAGATCTTCTGGTAATGGTAGAAAAATCCGAAGTCAGCCCTCAGAATGCCAAAAAAGTCTTTGAGAAAGTCTTTGAGGAAGACATTGATCCTGTAGCCTACATTGAGGAACATGGTCTGAAGATTGTAGAAGACACAGGACTTCTGGAAGAAACCATCAACAGGATCCTGGATGCTAACCCAGGACCACTTTCAGAACTTCTGGGAGGTAAAGATAAAGTCATGGGCTTCTTTGTAGGTCAGATCATGAAAGAGATGAAAGGCAAGGCAAATCCTGCAAGCGTCCGCGAGACACTAATGAAAGAAGTAGAGAAGCGCAAATAAAATAAATCACCCCGGACATTATGCCCGGGGTAAAAAATGTTAATATATTACCAGTGAACAGTAATGTTAATATTAAAAATTATGCTCAGAAAACACTTTGAGACTTTACATTATTAAATAATTAAGTATAATAAAACTCGAATAAAAAATATTTGCAGAAAAGACACAAATAGAAATGGAAAGGCAAAGCAGCAGCCTGCTGTAGACAGGTATATAAAAACTGCAAAACATGCCAGGGAGGAAATCAAAATGGTAACAGTAAACCACAACTATCTGAAATTACCGGGAAGCTATCTGTTTTCCACAATTGCAAAAAAAGTAAAAGCATATAAAGAAGCCAATCCACAGGCAAACGTGATCTCACTGGGAATCGGTGATGTAACCCAGCCTCTGGCTCCGGCGATCATTGAGGCACTTCATAAATCTGTAGATGAAATGGGTGATGCAGCTACATTTCATGGTTATGCACCTGATCTTGGTTATGAATTCTTAAGATCTGCCATTGCAAAGAATGACTACAAAGACAGAGGCTGTGACATTGAAGCAGATGAAATCTTTGTATCTGACGGTGCAAAGAGCGATACCGGTAACATTCAGGAAATCTTCAGCGCAGACAGCAAGATTGCAGTTTGCGACCCGGTTTATCCTGTTTATGTGGATACCAATGTTATGGCCGGCCGTACCGATGAGTATGATACAGAAAAGGGAACCTGGAGCAATGTGATCTACATGCCGTGTACTGCAGAGAACGGTTTTGTTCCGGAACTTCCAAAGGAAACACCGGATCTTATTTATTTTTGTGTTCCAAATAACCCAACAGGAACTACCCTTACAAAGGATCAGTTAAAGGTATGGGTTGATTACGCAAATGAAAAAGGCGCTGTAATTTTATATGATGCAGCGTATGAGGCTTATATTTCTGAGGATGATGTTCCTCACAGTATTTATGAGATTCCGGGAGCAAGAACCTGTGCCATTGAGTTCCGTTCTTTCTCAAAGAAGGCTGGATTTACAGGTGTCCGTTTAGGATATACCGTTATCCCGAAAGACTTAAAGAGCGGTGATGTAATGCTTCATTCTTTATGGGCAAGACGTCACGGAACAAAGTATAATGGTGCTCCATATATCATCCAGAGAGCCGGTGAAGCTTGCTACAGCGAAGCTGGAAAAGCACAGTTAAAAGAGCAGGTTGCGTTCTACATGAACAATGCCAAAATCATCAAAGAAGGCTTAAAAGATGCCGGATACAATGTATCAGGCGGTGTCAATGCACCATACATCTGGCTTGAGACACCTAAGGGAATGACCTCATGGGATTTCTTCGACTACCTGCTTGATAAGGCGAATGTAGTAGGTACTCCTGGATCAGGATTTGGACCAAGCGGAGAAGGATACTTCCGTCTGACTGCATTCGGAACATATGAGAATACGGTTGCAGCGATTGAAAGAATTAAGAAGATGTAATAATCCGGAAGCATTTACGGTGTAAATCTTGAAAGTTATAGCATAAGAAAAAATATGAAATAAAAAAACGGCCGGTATTCGTATGCTGAAAAAATAAAAGCATGCGAATACTGACCACTTTTTTATTGCGATGTGTCCGGCACATGCGGTTACAATTCATACAGAAAGATTTGAAATCAGTCTTTCGGATATACTCGTAATTGAAGTTCTGTAATATGTTCGCTGATATCTGCCGATTGATGGTTGTCTACCCAGATCAGCTCCAGAAGAGGTCCATCCGGAACCAGACCGTGACGGGCTGCATAGGTTAAAAGTTCCGGAATATAAGTAACATTCTGACGGTAATCCCCTGCGTAGGTGAATGTAAGATAAGTGCCGCCACTGAGACAATACTCTCCGTAATTATCGATGATAAATACACCGGAATAATTTTCATACTGCCCGTTATTGATTTCCTTAAGCGGAAGGAATGAGCCAATGTTATGGTTGCTGATAATATAAAGATTCTCCGTATTTTTATTCAACAACTGTTTTACCAGAAGATCCATCTCCTCATCTGTATGGTAAGGTGTATTCAATGTATGGCAATAGCGGTCAGGGAACGTCTGCAGCCGGATTTTAAGTAATGTCTGGTCTTCGGCACCGGATAATGTCTGCAGACGTTCTTCAACGTTTTTCTGCAGGCGATTTAATTCCTGAATCTGCTGATGAATGGCATCGAGCTCTTCCGTGAGTAGTTTACGTGTATTTTCTACGCTTCGGTTGTCCATATATTCCCGGATCTTTTCCATAGGGAATCCCAGACGACGCAGATCGCGGATGATGTTCAGTCGCCACAGGTCATCAAGAGTATATAGCCGATAATTATTTTTCCCGCGTTTTGGTGCCAGAAGGCCCAGCTTTTCATAATAGCGGAGAGAATCTGGTCCGATATTGTATAGTTTGGATATTTCATTAATTTTGTAAAACTGCTTCATATGTTTTGTGCGATGGAACTATGAAAGAGAGGCGCCTGATTTTTCGGCTTCTTCAATATAATTACTGTTTGGAAGAGATAGTGCACCTGCTTCGAATGCGGCACGAAGCTGTGCAGTTGTACCATTTGGATGTGGACTTCCGTTTAAAATTAAAATATTCATAAGAAAACCTCCTGTGTATATGAAAATATGATACTTGACCTTAGTATTATACCAAGGTTTAAACTATAAATGAAAGAAAAGAACAAAAAGAAATGAGGTTTTATGAATGAGA
>OGOV01001151.1_pt1 | contig 24674 bp, 19 predicted proteins | sample 1552711 | NCBI WGS metagenome assembly OGOV01 (sample SAMEA2580216, study PRJEB22360) | human gut metagenome | biome: human gut; feature: human-associated habitat; material: faeces | place: Denmark | collected 2008/2010 | reverse complement strand
TCACCCCACCTGTTAAACATTATATCATACTGTCTAACAAATGGGGTGCTGTTCAACCGGGCGGGCCTCTCTTTTTTAGACAGTAACCAACACAAGCCGCAGCACATCGGAAACGGTGTGCTTTTTTGCGGCCATTTCAAGGAGGTAACACGATGAAAGCATTGAGAAAGCCCCTGTCCCTGTTCATGGCCATGCTCATGTGCCTGGGCATATTCGCAGGGACGGGAACCACAGCGTTTGCCGCAGGGGAAACCATGACGACGTATATGGTGGAGTTCCCCCGTGCCAGCGACCCCAACAAGGCAGGCTGGGGACATTCCGCTATGAATTTCTTGGGCGGATGGTCTACCGGCGAAAATAACGGTTTTACCATCCACACGCAGGATTCCTTTAACGGGAAAGTCATCTACTGTATCGAACCCGGCGTCAGCGTTCATTCCGGCGACCAGTTTACTGGCCGGGGCGAGGATTTCTGGGATGATTACCCGTCCGATCTGAACCCCACTATCCCACCGGACACCATCAAGGAATATATCGGGCGGATTATGACCTATGGATGGCAGGGCAACGCCAGCACCTCATGGATGACCGATGACCCGGAGGACGCCAGCAAGATGGCCGGGGCAATCGCCACCCAGCTTCTTGTCTGGGAAACCGTCGTAGGCGAGCGCGACAGCCAGTTTAACCATGTGGACGCCAACGCCCAGGGCAAGAACAATATCGCGGAATATACCAGCCCGGAGAATCCCCTTTACAGCGAGATCTTCAGCCAGTATTCCGCTATTGAGAGCGCGGTAAAACGCCATACCATGCTGCCCAGCTTTTTCAGCAGCACCGCAGACGCCGGGGCCTACGAGCTGAAATGGGACGGCCAGCAGTATTCCCTCACTCTCACGGATACCAACGGCGTGCTGGGAGATTACACCTTTACCAGCAATATTACCGGCCTGAACTTCTCTGTGGACGGAAACCAGCTCACCATCACTTCCAGCCAGGCCATCAAAGGCTCTGTAACGGTAAAAGCAGAAAAAATCTCCGCCCAGCGCAGCGGCGTAGTGGTATGGACGGATGGGATTATCGGCGGCGGCAAGCAGGACTTTGCCACCTATGGGGAAACCGTGTCCGACCAGATGGTAGGCTATCTGAACCTGGAAGTGAAAACCGGTAATATGAAGCTGATTAAGACTTCCGAGGATGGACAGGTAGCCGGGATCAACTTCACCATCACCGGCGAGGGGTACAGCGCCACCAAGACCACCAATGAGGCGGGCGAGATCGACATCTCCGACCTCAATCCCGGCGTTTATACCGTAACCGAGCAGTCGATTGACAAATACGAACCCCAGGAAAGCCAGCGCGTGACCATCGTCAGCGGCCAGACCGCCACCGTGACTTTTAGCAACGTGCTCAAACGCGGCAGCCTGGAAGTGACGAAAACCAGCGAGGACGGGCTGGTGGAGGGCATGACCTTCCATCTGTACGGCACATCCCTCTCCGGGCAGCCGGTGGATGAGTATGCGGTGACAGACGGAAACGGTGTGGCGCGCTTTGAAAACGTGCTCATCGGCACGGGCTATGTACTGGAGGAGGTGGATACCCCCATCCGTTATGTGGTGCCGGATTCCCAGACAGCTACCATCGAGTGGAATGAAGTTACCCACAAGAGCGTGAACAACGTGCTGAAGAAATTCCGCGTCACCGTCACCAAGAGCGATGTGGAAACGGGCGCGCCCCAGGGCGACGGTTCTCTTGCCGGAGCAACCTATGGGTTGTATAAGGGAGATACACTCATCGACAGCTATACCACCGATGAGAACGGCCAGTTCACCACCGGATATTACGTCTGCGATTCGGACTGGACAATCCGTGAAATCAACCCCAGCGAGGGCTACCTGCTGGATTCCTCTATCCACAAGGTAGGCGCGGAACCGGAATTGTATGAGATTGAGCTGAACGACACCGCCAACGATGTGACGGAGCAGGTCATCAAGGGCGACATTGCCATAATCAAGCATACCGACGACGGGGAAACCCAGATCGAAACCCCGGAATCCGGCGCGGAGTTCCAGGTGTTTTTGAAATCAGCCGGCAGCTATGAAAATGCCAAGGAATCCGAGCGCGATGTTCTCGTCTGCGATGAGAATGGCTTTGCACAGTCGAAGAAGCTGCCCTACGGCACCTATATCGTCCGCCAGACCAAGGGCTGGGAAGGCCGCGAGCTGATGGACGATTTTGAAGTGTATATCGCCCAGGACGGCCAGACCTACCGCTACCTTATCAACAACGCCAATTTTGAGAGCTTCATCAAGGTGGTCAAGGTGGACGCGGAAACCGGCGTCACCATTCCCTATGCGGGGGCCGGGTTCCAGATTTACCGCCCGGATGGCAGCAAGGTGGAAATGACCTTCACTTACCCGACGCCCACCACCATTGATACGTTCTACACCAATTCCGAGGGCTATCTGGTAACGCCTGAAAAGCTGGAATACGGCACGGGATATTCCCTCGTTGAAGTCCAGGCCCCCTACGGCTATGTACTGGACAGCACCCCGGTTTACTTTGATGTGACTGAGGACAATTCCAGCGAGGAAGGCGGCGTGACGGTGATCGAAGTCACTAAGCCCAACATGGCCCAGAAAGGAATCATCAAAGTCAGCAAAACCGGCGAGGTGTTCTCCTCTGTGGCAGAAAGCGAGGGCATTTACCAGCCGGTATATGAGGTGCAGGGCCTGCCCGGCGCGGTGTTTGAAATCACCGCCCTGGAGGATGTCTACACCCTGGACGGCACCCTGCGCTATTCTGCGGGCGAGGTGGTGGACACCATCACCACCGGCGAGGACGGAACTGCTCAGAGCCAGCCCCTCTACCTGGGCAAGTTCCAGGTGAAGGAAATCCAGTTCCCTCACGGCATGGTGGATACCGGCGAGAACGTCACCAATGTGGAGCTGGTGTACGCAGGCCAGGAGGTGGAAGTCACCGAAACCTTTACCAGCTTCTACAACCAGCGCCAGAAAGCCCTCGTGACGCTTAACAAGGTGCTGGAGCAGGATGAAACCTTTGGCATTGGCATGAATGGCGAAATTTCCGCCGTGACCTTTGGCCTCTATGCCCAGGAGGACATCACCGCAGCGGATGGTTCCGTGATTCCGGCAGACGGGCTTCTGGAAATCGTTTCTGTAAATGAGAATGGCCAGGCCATTTGCAGCACCGACCTGCCTTTCGGCAGCTTCTACCTGAAGGAGCTGTCCACTGACAGCCATTACCTGTTGAATGGCGAAACCTTCCCGTTCACCTTTGAGTACGGCGGGCCTTCCATTGCTGTGGTGGAGATTTCTGCCAATGATGGCGAGGCTGTCACCAACGAGCTGATCCGCGGCGAAATCAAGGGCCTCAAAACTGACGAAAACGGCACGGGCCTGGGCGGGGCTGTCATCGGCCTGTTTAAGTCCGACGAAACCGAGTTTACCGCAGAAAATGCCCTGGCCACCGCCACCTCAGCGGAGGATGGCAGCTTCTCTTTCACCAATGTGCCTTACGGTGATTGGGTGCTGAAAGAGCTGGAAAGCCCGGAAGGTTTTATCCTCTCCGATGAAGTGATCCCCGTTACCGTGGAGGAAGATGGGCAGGTTGTGGAAATCTCCCTTGCCAATGAGCGCGTGTACGGCGACCTGCGTTTGACGAAGGTGGATAAGGATTATCCCGATAACAAATTGACGGGCGCTGAATTTGAAGTGTACCGCGATACCAACGGCAACAAAGAGCTGGACGAGGGTGACGAGTTGCTGGGCAAGCTGGAGGAAACCAGCACTGGCATTTACGAGATGTCCCACATCCTCTACGGCGGCGTGTTCGTAAGGGAAACCAAAGCGCCGGAGGGCTTCCTGCTGGATGAAAACGCCTACTATGTGGAGATCACCGAGAACGGCAAAATCTACGAGGTAGAGAACGAGGCCGGGATTGGTTTCACCAACATGGCCCAGACTGGCTCCCTGCGGATTGAAAAAACGTCCAGCGACGGCAAGGTGGAGGGCTTCTCCTTCCGCGTGACCGGGGCCAACGGCTACGACCAGACCTTCAAAACCGATAAAAACGGCGAAATCTTCATCGAGGGCCTGCGCGTAGGCGATTACACCGTGTCCGAGGTATCGGATGGGGCCAGCGCCAACTATGTGCTGCCTGCGGATAAAAAGGTGACGATTCTGGCGGATAAGACCACTGTGGCGCAAATGCACAATGAGCTGCGCGATACCCCGAAAACCGGCGATGACAGCAAGCCCTGGCTGTGGGCGGCCCTGATGGGCGTATCCGCTATGGGCGCTGCCGCCCTGGGCGTTGCGGCCTATGTGGGTAAGCGCAAGAAGGGCAAAAACACCGTGAAATAACTGCGGCTTGATTCTGTGTTAGGAGGAATGATTTCATGGAACTGAAAACGATCATTGCCATTGCGCTGGTAGTATTCATCATCGGCGGCTTGATTTTCCTGAAAATCAGAAGCCGGAAGAAGTAACCAGCCAGGGGCGGCCATGCGGGGGCCGCCCCTTTTACATACCAAAAAAGAAAGGAGCGTTGATGATGAAAGAACGATTTGAACAGCGGCTGTTCCGTATCTTTGCCCAGGCTGGCTACTCCCCGGTGCAGCTTCTCACCGTCACCCCGGAGGAAATGGTGGAGATTCCCGGCATTACCGTCCCCAACATCCGGGCGGTGCTGTGCGTCCAGAACAAGGTGCTGGCGGACCGCAACAAAGTCCGCAGCGGCAGGCTGATGGGGGAACTGCTGAAAGAAGCCGGGGAAAGCAGGTGAAGCCATGAGTGAATTGCACCTGCTGGATATACTGGCGGCCCGGCATGGCTGCTTTATCTCCGACTTAAACCTCACCCCCTTCCTGCGCAGGGCAGCCCTGGCCGATTTGTGCGGGATGGAGGAAAGCGCCCATCCCCTCTATCAATGGCAGGACGCGGTGCGTTACCTTACCGGGGATGAACGGGATTTTGCCAGTGTAAAGGAAATCAAAGCATTTATCAAAAAGGATATGGAGGCAGAGGGATGAACGATGATTCCACAGAAAAACGCATGGCCGGTGATTATGAGATTATCCAGGCGGTGCAGATTGGCGACCGGGAGGTTGTCCTGGGGGAAAATCCACAGGATGAAACCGGCATGAAGTATATGTGCGCCTTTTGCCGGCAGAACGCTTTGTTTGCAGAATACAGCGAAGTGATGGCCAGTGATGATTTCCCGGAGATTGTGGAGCTGTTCGGCCAGAGGATTGCCGAGCAAGCGCAGAAAACCCACATAGAGCTGAACAAGCCCCGCATACAGGGCATAGACGATTACCCCATCACGGCGGAGGGCTGCATCCCCATTTCCCATGAGGATGATCTACACGGGAAAATCGTGGTGATAAAGCCGGAGGTGCTGCGCCGGGAATACCGCAGGGCTACCCGCCAGCTCAAGCTCTGTCTGGGCGGCTTTGGGGCTTCTCCACACAGCCGGGGGTCCGCCTGTTACTGCGTTGACCTCTATACCGGAAAAGAAAGCCGCTATGAGCGCATGGACGTGCTGGGAACGATACAGCCGGAGGACCTTCCCGGTTGGGCCAAGCATGGCCTTACTGCAATCCAGCAGGAACAGGCCAAAAAGAAAACGACGAAGGAGCGTGAACGATGATGGATTACAGAGAAAACGCCGGATATATCATTACGGATTCCTGTCATGTGGGCGACAGCGAATTTGTGTTGGGCGTTCATTTGACAGCGCCCCAGCAGTTTGTCACCTGGAAATGCAGTAACCGGACGGACTACGATTGGGGCCACTATTTCAGCGACCTGTTTTCCGCGCAGAAGGATTTGGTGGCGCGGGCGCAGGAGGAGGTGCAGTGCCTGGAGGATCAGCGGCAAAACACTATTGTGCCGGAGACCCCTTTCTATTCCCCGTGGGGCAATATCCAGGAATGTGAAACGCTCTGCCCCGGCGTTTATTCCGTTTCCACCCCAGGGCATGGCGGAATTATGGTGCGCCGGGAACTGGCGGAAAAGATATTCCGAAAAGAAGCGATGGGCTGCGGTTTTATAGCGAGCGGTTATCTTTGCTTTGAGGAAGATAATGACGCGCAGGTGGCTCTCCGGGAGCTGATGGATAAAAAGATGATCCAGGCTCCGGTGAACGGGCGCTTTGCCCCCGGTGCGTATGAGGCTGTTATCAATAGCAGCGTGCAAATTCACCACCCCGAATATTGGCAGGCAAGGGAAAAAGCCATATCGGAGCAAAAACGACAAGCGAAAAAGAAAGGACGTGAGCGATAATGGAACTGACAATTACCAGCATGACCCCGGCGGATCGCCTGTATGCGTACAACCAGAGCAGCCAGCTTGAAGGGCAAACCGGCTGTATCGGCCATCTGCGCGGGGATTTTGGCGCTGGAAAAGAGTTTTACACTTCCTGGTTCGACCATCGGAGGGAATACAAGACGGACGAGTTTAAGGCGGAGCTTGATGAGGTGGTCAACACTCTGCGGGAGAAGAATGGGCTGCTCTGTACCCGTGACAGCATGACCAGGTTTTGCTATCAGAACCCGGAGGCTGAGTTTGAGGGAAACTACTGCGCCGAGTATGGTTTTAAGGTGCAGACGCCGCAGCACACCTATATGCTCCGGTGCAATCCCAATTATGGAGACTACAACTTTTACCTCTACGCCTACGTTTCCCGATTCCTGGAACACCACATGGAAAAGGCCAAACAGGGTATCCGGTTTATCACGCCCGGCTACAAGGAGCTGTTCCGCATTCCCGACGGCGACCACATCCGCATTTTCACTGGCGGCGGAGAAACCCGCGACCGCACCTGCCGGGTCATCGACGAAACCCATTTTGAAACCAGCGGCGGGTATTCCAGCGCCCTGTATCATATCTGCGAATTTGCGGAGCGATTGGAGCAAACTCACGGGAGCGTGATCCCGCTGCGTTCTTCTCTGCCGGTGCAGTGTTTTAGTGTACTGCCCTCATCCGGGGAGCTGATTCTTCTGACCAGGGGCGAAAAAGGCTACAGCCCTTGCTATGATTTTTCAACTCCTGACGCTCAACAGAACCGAGAGTTTGCAGACGACCGCAATGTGAAGAATGGCGTTACCAAAGCACAGGAGGCCGCCATGCTTGCCGGCTCCATGCTTGGCTGGCAGACTCCCGCCGCCGATCCCAGAAACTATGACGAGCAGGGGCAGCCTATCAAGCCCAGGCAGAAAGACCGGGGTGAAGCCCGATGAAGGAGGAAAGACACGTTATCTGGAGCAATTATGGCCTGGACTATGAGGATTGGAGGGATGACCTGGAGGCGGACTACCCGGATTTATCCGAAGATGAGCGCATTTCCCTGATGTATGAGATCAATGGGGATTACCTGGATGATGAACGCGCCAACCTCAATGTGCAGCTCTCCCAACCGATTTTAGTCGTAGGCGACCTGGGCCTGTGGAATGGTCGGCGCATGGGATATAAGGAAATCCCCAGCGGCAATATCCGGGACTGCCTGTATTCCGATACGGATTATTCCACCTGGTATGTGGACCGGCTGGGTGATCTGCGGTGCGACGCCATCCACCATGATGGCACGAACTTTTATCTTTACCGCGTTTACAAGGACAGCGCCAGCCCTTCTCAAATTGAACTGCTGAAAGAAAAACTATATCGCGGCATTGCAACCCGCGCCGATATTACGAGAGTGACCCGCAGGCTGGGCGACGACATCGCCAAAGTCTACGGGTTTTCCATTCCCCGGCAGCGGCAGGCCGTCGCCATGGAAAGATGAGGTGATAAAAATGGCGTCTTTACCGCCCGTAAAACTGGATACGCATGAGGACTGGTTCAACTTGCTGATGACGGTTCTCCATCAGCAGGCGGAACAGAACCCCTATGAAGAATACCGGGAGATGGCTCAAAAGCTGATCGACCAGTTTATGCGCTATGGGAGGCCCTTTGTTGACAGTGACCATGCGCCCTGCGTGGCGCTTCGGATGTACCCGAAGGAGGCCGGAAATACCATCTGGCTGTTGCTGCTCTCCCTGTGCAATCAATATGACCCTGATAAGGATTACAGCGCAGAACTGAAAGCTGCGAAAAAAGAATAAGAAAAGGAGGGGCAACCGATGGCGATACGATATAAAGCCTTGACGGAGCTGTACCAGGAAACGCAGCGCAGCGTGACAGCTCCTGACCAGTGGCGGGCGTTTCTGGCTTCTGCCTGCCGCAACTACCGGCTTTCTTTCGATGAACAACTGCTTGTCTACGCCCAGCGCCCAGACGCCACCGCCGTCCTGGAGATCGAGCGATGGAACCGGCAATTTGGGCGCTGGGTAAACCGGGGCGCAAACGGCATTGCCGTTTTTGACGGTGAACACAATGGAAAACCCCGACTGAAATACTACTTTGATATTTCCGATACCCATGAGGCCCGGTTCCCCCGCCCCGTCCCCCTTTGGACGGTGCGGGAGGAATATGCGCCGGACATCATTGAAACGCTGGAAAACAGCTTTGGAGAGCTGGAGCGCAAGGAGGATTTGGGTGAAGCACTGCTCTCTGCGGCAAAGAACGCCGTGGAGGACAATATGCCCGACTACCTGGCAGAATTGAAAACCCTCACGGAAGGCAGCTTTCTGGAAGAACTGGATGAGCTGAACCTGGAAGTGGAATACCGCAGGGCGGTGCAAAACAGCATTGGATATATGCTGCTGGTGCGCTGCGGCCTTGACCCGTCTGAATACTTTGAGGATGAGGATTTTCGGGATGTGCTGAATTTCAACACTCCACAGACCCTGAACGCTTTGGGCGTGGCCACCGGGGACATCTCCCAGATGTGCCTTTCCGCCATTTCCCGCACGGTTCTTGCCCTGCAAAGACAGCCCCAAAAAGAAAATCGCACATTTGAACCCCAGCAGAAAAACCAGTATGCTGTAACTGAACAGGAAAACACACAGCTGGAAAGGAGTTTTGAATATGACCGAGATCACTTACACCAGGCAGGGCGACTACAATCTGCCGAACCTTCTGCCGCCCCAGGAGGAGCCGGTTCCCCATGGGAAATACGCATTGCTTCGGAAGAAATTCCTCAAGGAGCACCGCAGGGTGACGTACACCAACCTGCTGACCAGCGGCAAGCTGAACAGCCATCTGGCGGAGATCCAGCAGACCGCCCAGCGCCGGATGGAGCAGATCGTGGCGCAGATGGCCAAGAACCAGGGCGTGACAGAGGAACTGAAAGCCAGCGACCAGATGAAGTGGGTGCAGATGATGAGCAACCTGCAGAACGCGGCGGAGGAAACGGTGCTGGCGGAGCTGATTTACAGCTAATTGATGAACCGGAAGAAAGCGCAGGTGGCGAACAGCTCCCTGCGCTTTTGGATGAAAAGCAGATCATGGCCATCATCGCCAACAAAGATGATGACCTGAAATATAAGAAAAATCAGATCGAGCTTTTCTTTTCGGTTCACAGCGACGTTCAGGAACGGGCCGACTACCTGAAATCCGCTTATCAGGACCGGTACACTGAGATCATCGCTGACGGGCAGCGCCTGGGATATAAGCCCCAGGAGAATGGCCTGCTCATGTGGGAAGGCTCTTACCCATCCCGCACCAGGGAATCTGTATTTTCCTGGGAAGTGGTGGCAGGCTGGACCGCCCAGCTTATTGACAAAAAAGAATACTTCATTCAGACGGACATCCCGCAGCTCCCTACCCAAGAGAGCCAGCAGATGTCCCTTTTTGATTTTGCGGCGTTTCAGCAGCCAACCCAGGCCGAGGGTACGGCCAAACCATCCATTTTCCCTCACCCGGCTCTGCCTCAGCAGGTAATCGACGAGGCGCTGTGCATTGGTGCTAACGACCAGAACAGCCGCCTCATCATCTGCGCCTATTTCAAAAAGGATAAGCCGGACAATGCCAGGTTCCTGGCAGAGCACTATGGAGAGAACGGCGCTGGCTTTTATCTGGATGGCCGACAGTATGCCATCTGGTACAACGCCGAGGGAATCCGCATTGCCCAGGGCGAAAGCGCCCAGCGTTCCAGCGCCACCCTCATCCCCTGGGAACAGGCGGCGGCCCGTATCCGGGAACTGCTGGACTTGGGCCGATATATGCCCCAGAGCGAGCTTGACCGGGTGGATGAGTATGAGCGCCAGCAACGGGCCGCGCAGCTATGGTATCTCCGGCAGGATTTTGCAGAAGGCACCGCCGACGCGGGCTATCTTCCCACGGTGAATGCCATTTACGGCAAAAATCATGGGTTTCCAGAGGAAAGCGCCGCCATAAGCGATTTGTTAGGCCATCCGGAGGGGCTGCAGAACCTGCGGGATGAGCTGGAGCAGTTTGTCCAGGCATACAGAGAGAACCGGGAACTGCTGCGATTCCATTTCCACCGTCCGCAAAAATTGCTGGAGCAGCTTTCCGACCTGCAGCGGGAACCGCTGCACTTTACCGCCGCCGAAGGGTACGCCCCCCAGCGGCGTTTTTTCATCTCCGGGGACGAGATCGACAACCTTCTCCGGGGTGGAAAACGCAGCACCGATTACCGGCTGGCCGTGTATTCTTTCTATCGCAACCACACAGAGCGCAAGGAACGGGAGAATTTCTTAAAGCACTACCACGGCGAGTACAGCGGCCATTCCAGTGGGAATGACGATGTGACCTACCAGCTCAGTAAAGGCGTTTCTTTCAGCCACGGCAGTATCACCGCCCCCTACGCCAAGGTGGAGCTGAAATGGAACGCCGTGGAAAAGCGCGTCAGCGCCATGATCGCCCAGGGGCGGTTCCTCACCGATGAGGACCGCGCCGCCATGCCGCAGTATGAGAAGCACCAGCTTGCCCGGAATATCCGCACTTTCTTTGAAAACGTACCCCAGGAGCAGCCCCACCCCTATCCCTTTGGCTTTGACTATTGGGACGCGGTGAAGCTCATCGAGCCGCAGCTTGACGACCCGGCCCGTGTGGAAGAAATCTATCAGATGATGGTCCCCATTTGGGAGGCCACCCCGCAGGATGACAGGATGTACGCCCTGCGCCAGCAGGCGTTTGAAAACCTCACTGCCTTCCGGCAGGGAACCTTCACGCTCTTTGCAGAGCACAAGGAGCCTGTGGTTCCCACCATGCCGCAAGCCAAAGCCTACGACCTGGGCTACGGCTATTTGGGAAACGGCGTCACGGTGTGGAACCGGCTGGAGGAGGAACACGGTGACTACAAAACGGTTGCCCACATCGCCCCAGACCGCACGGTGACCTTCTACGAGGAGGAAATGCCCCAGGCAGTGCGGGAGGAAATCCAGCGGATTGCTGACACTTCGGAAATGACCATTTCCGCCACCCAGGACGCGCCGGTGTTCACCGTGCCGCCCAGGGCGCAGGAACCACCCCAAAAAGAAGAACCGGTAGACCCCTACCCGAAGCTGGCCGCCCAGGTGCTGCGTTTTGTGGGAGAGTTTGATGGTTCCCGCATGGGTTATGGTGAGGATGACGCCCAGGCGGTGGAAAATATCGCCCGGCAGCTCCATGACCCCGTTCAGAGAGAGGAAATCCGCAGACTGCTTCAATCCTTCCTGGACCATGCGGACCTGGAAGAAGAAATCGCGGTGGACATCACCCTCTGTATGGAGCAGATCGCGGAGCTGCCCCCGGCCCTTACCCCGGAACAGGCGCAGATAGAAGAAATCGCCGGTTATCTGGAGGAGGCCGGATATGCGGTATCCAGCGAACTGGTCGAAGAAGGTTTGATGGATTACCGTGCCCATGGCGGCAAAGGTAACAGCCAGGATGTTGCCGACTTCATTGAGCGCGAGTTTTTGTCCGAGGAGCCGGAACCTGCTTCACTGGAGATTGCCAAAGAATTTATCAACGATTTCTGCGAGGCCGAGTATGGCAGTCCAGCCGATTTCAGTGATCTGGAAAAGGTGGGCATTGCCTACACCACTGTTACGGATGAGGAAATTCCCATCCAGGTCAATGCCGACTTGGTCCATTACCGCATTGAGCGTTATCTGGACGGGCAGTTTTTGGAGCGCAGGCAGTATGAGAGCCTGGATGAACTCATCCAAAATGAGCTGGCCGAACTGGACTTTGACCAACTCACCTCTGTGGACCAGGACTATTTCAATGGAAAATACCCTCCCGACATAGAGCCATACATCTTCTGCGAGTGGAGCGAAAGCCCCGTGTTTGAAGATGGAAAACGCTACGGTATCCGTGAATTTGACACCCTGATGAAACAGGCGGATGAGGAGCAGGTGGCCGGTGCAAAGGCTGCTCTTGAAAAATACGGCACTTGGCAGGTGTGGTACGAATCCGATGACCCAGAAAATGCTCGGTTCCTGGGGTATGACAAGGTGAAATTTACCGTGGTCATGCCAGATGGCACCACCTACACCGAGCGCCAGGATATTGGGGACGGTGACGGGGGCGTTCTGGACTTCCTCGCACAATATCCCAAGTACCAAGACATCCTTCCCTTGTTGCAGCAAAGTACACCACCACAAAATGATTATATGCTTTTAAGCCGCCTGAAAGCCGACTGCGACTATTTCTTGGGCGCTGGCGGGCGGGCAGAAAAGCACCTGTGGGCTGGGAACGTGCGAGAGCAAATCGCCAAAATGCGGGAACTCTATGACGCCCTGCCGGAAAAACCGGAATGGCTCACCATGGAGGACATCGACCACTACGCCCAGCGCATGGAGCCGCCTTTTGAGGTTGTGGTGTACCACCACTTTGAAAATGGCTTTGATGAACGGCTGGATTACCAAACGCTGGCGGAGGCCGAACAAGCTGCGCAGAAATATGTGGCCGGCACTATGGAGGGCGAGGATGGCTTTGCCTATGATGGCGCGGGTATCTATGACCTTCAGGAGAACAGATGGCTGCGGGTTTACGGGAACTTCCCTGATGAACGAGCCATTGAGCAGGCAAAACAAGCCCCTGCCGCAGAGGAACCGTCAGCCAGCCCAGAGCAGGCCGATTTACAGCCTAAAAAAGAAGAAGCACTCCCACTGCCGCCGAAGCACCCCCGCCGTGAGCGCATTACTTTCACAACCCTGCACCCGGAGGTCCCCAGGGATCAGCGCCATGATTTCCACATCACCGATGACGCCCTGGGCCACGGCACCCCCAGCGAGAAATACGCGGCCAATGCTGCCGCCATCCGCACCTTGAAGCAGATCGAAGCTGAGGAACGGCTGGCCACGCCCGAAGAACAGGAAATCCTGTCCCGCTATGTGGGCTGGGGCGGCCTTGCAAACTGCTTTGAACAAACCAGCCCCCATTATGAGGAACTGAAATCTCTGCTGGATTCGGAGGAATACGCAGCGGCCAGGGCCAGCTCCCTCACCGCCTTTTACACGCCGCCTGTGGTCATCCGGGGAATCTATAAGGCCCTCGCTCAGATGGGCTTTACCCAAGGGAACATTTTGGAGCCATCCTGCGGCACCGGTAATTTCCTTGGCTTGCTCCCCACAGATTTGGCGGGCAGCAAAGCCTATGGCGTAGAGCTGGATTCCATTTCCGGGCGGATTGCGGGCCAGCTTTACCAGAATGCCAACATTTCCGTAAACGGCTTTGAAACTGTGCAAATGCCCGACAGCTTTTTTGATGTAGCCGTGGGCAACGTCCCCTTTGGGGATTTCAAAGTGCTGGATAAACGGTACGACAAGCACCACTGGCTGATCCACGACTATTTCTTCGGCAAGACGCTGGACAAGGTGCGGCTCGGCGGTATTGTGGCGTTCATTACCAGCAAAGGCACTCTGGACAAGGAAAACTCCAGCGTCCGAAAGTACCTGGCACAGCGCGCCGATCTCATTGGGGCCATCCGCCTGCCGGATAACACCTTCAAGCGGAACGCCGGAACGGAAGTGACCAGCGACATCATTTTCCTGCAAAAGCGCGACCACATCACCGATTTAGACCAGGATTGGGTGCATTTGGACACCGATGAAAACGGAATCCGCATGAACCGCTATTTCGTGCAGCACCCGGAGATGATTTTGGGCGACATGGTGATGGAATCCACACGGTTCGGGCCGGACAGCGCCTGCAAAGCCCGCGAGGGGGAAGATTTATCCGAGCAGCTTGCCAATGCCATCCAGTTTTTGCAGGCGGAAATCAAGCCCTATGAGCTGGAGGAGCTGGACGAGGAGGAAGATCGCTCCATCCCTGCCGACCCCACAGTGAAGAATTTCAGCTACACGATTGCAGATGGGCAAGTATACTACCGAGAAAACAGTCTCATGCACCCGGTGGAAGTCTCCGTCACGGCGGAAAACCGTATCCGTGGCATGATCGAGCTGCGGGAATGTACCCGCAGGCTTATTGAGTACCAGACCGAAGGCTACCCGGATGAGGATATTGCAGCCGAGCAGCAAAAGCTCAACGCCCTTTACGACAGCTTCACCGCCAAGTATGGGCTGCTGAACAGTCGCGGCAACAAGCTGGCCTTTTCGGAGGACTCCAGCTACTGCCTCTTGTGCTCTCTGGAGGTGCTGGATGAGCAGGGCAACCTAAAAAGAAAAGCCGATATGTTCACCCGGCGCACCATCCGGCCCCATGTGGCTGTCACCAGTGTGGATACAGCCAGTGAAGCGTTGGCGGTGTCCATTTCGGAAAAAGCCCGTGTGGATATGGACTATATGGCAGAGCTGTCGGGTAAATCCCCGGAGGAACTGGAAAAAGAGCTTGCCGGGGTGATCTACCGGGATATTCGCTGTGCGGAGAACCCGGAGGACATCCTGCCTTCTTTGGCGGATTTGAGCCGCTATCCTCTTGTCACGGCGGATGAGTACCTTTCCGGGAAAGTGCGCCAAAAGCTGCGGATGGCAAAAGCATTCCTGGAAGTGGCCCCTGACAATCAGAAGGAAACCGCCCGCAGAAATGTGGAGGCCCTGGAAGCCGTTCAGCCCCAGGATTTGGGCGCTGGAGAAATTGGCGTGCGCATTGGCGCGAACTGGGTGCCCATCGAGGTGTACCAGCAATTCATGGTGGAGCTGCTCACCCCCAATTACTATGTGCGGGATCGTATTAAAATCCTGCGCTCCGAAGCCACCGGCCAATGGAGCATCCGGGAGAAAAACGCCGACCGCAGCAATGTGAAAGCCATTACCACCTACGGCACCAAGCGGATGAGCGCCTACCACATCTTGGAGCAGACCCTAAATCAAAGGGATGTGCGGGTATTTGACTATATTGAGGACGAGAACGGCAAGAAAAAGCCTGTCCTCAACAAAAAAGAAACCGCGATTGCCCAGGACCGGCAGGAACTCATCAAGCAGAAGTTTGCCGAGTGGATCTGGAAAGACATCGACCGCCGGGAACTGCTGTGCCGTGTTTACAACGAAACCTTCAACGGCGTCCGCCCCCGTGAGTATGATGGGCGGCACATCCGGTTTGAGGGCATGAACCCGGAAATTTCCCTACGGCCTCATCAGATCAACGCGATTGCCCATATCCTTTACGGCGGGAATACCCTGCTGGCCCACGAGGTGGGGGCGGGCAAGACCTACGAGATGGTGGCCGCTGCCATGGAGATGAAGCGTTTGGGCCTTTGCACCAAGTCGCTGATCGTGGTGCCAAACCACATCACCGAGCAGTGGGCGGCGGAATGGCTCCAGCTCTATCCCAGCGCCAACATTTTAGTTGCCACGAAGAAAGATTTTGAAACCCAGAACCGCAAGAAGTTTTGCAGCCGCATTGCCACCGGGGACTACGACGCCATCATCATCGGCCACAGCCAGTTTGAAAAAATCCCCATGAGCCTGGAGCGCCAGCAGGCCATTTTGGAGCGCCAGATTGAAGAAATCCTGGAAGGAATCGAGCAGGCCAAGGCACAGAAGGCGGAACGCTACACGGTCAAGCAGATGGAGCGTACCCGGAAATCGCTGGAGACAAGGCTGGCCAAGCTCAACGACCAGAGCCGCAAGGATGACACCGTCACCTTTGAGCAGCTCGGCGTGGACAGGCTCTTTATTGATGAGAGCCATTATTTTAAGAACTTGTTTTTGGCGACAAAAATGCGAAACGTGGGCGGCATTGCCCAGACCGAAGCCCAGAAATCCAGCGACCTGTTCATGAAAACGCAGTATCTGGACGAGTTGACCGGCGGGCGCGGCGTGATTTTTGCCACCGGCACCCCTATCTCCAACTCCATGGTAGAGCTTTACACCATCCAGAGGTATTTGCAGTACAGGCTCCTGCAGGAGATGGGCCTTGTCCATTTCGATGACTGGGCGGGGAGCTTCGGAGAAACGATTACAGCCATCGAGTTATCGCCGGAGGGCACCGGCTACCGGGCCAAGACCCGGTTTGCCAAGTTTTATAACCTGCCGGAGCTGATGGCTGCTTTCAAGGAGGTTGCCGACATCCAAACAGCGGATATGCTTTGTCTGCCTGTTCCCAAGGCAAACTTCCACACGGAAGTGATCCAGCCCTCGGAGCTTCAGAAAGAGATGATAAGGGGGCTGGCGGAACGGGCAGAGAAAATCCGTGCCGGTGGGGTTGACCCCCATGTGGACAATATGCTCCGCATTACCAATGACGGGCGGAAATTGGCGCTGGATATGCGGCTCATCAACCCTCTCGCTGCCGACGACCCCAATGGCAAGGTGGCTGTCTGCGCCCGGAATGTGTTCCGCATCTGGGAACAGACTAAAGAAAAACGCTCTGCCCAGCTTGTATTCTGCGACCTGTCCACACCTACTACCGATGGCTCTTTCAGTGTTTATGACGACCTAAAAAAGAAACTGATGGACGCCGGTATCCCGGAAGAAGAAATCGCCTTTATCCACACGGCAGACAGCGAAGCCAAAAAGAAGGAGCTGTTTTCCAAGGTGCGCGCCGGGCAGGTGCGGGTGCTGCTGGGTTCCACGGCCAAAATGGGCGCAGGCACTAACGTCCAGGATAAGCTCATTGCCCTGCATGACCTGGACTGCCCCTGGCGGCCTTCCGACCTTCAGCAGCGGCTGGGGCGTATCGTCCGCCAGGGCAATGAAAATGAGGAGGTGGAAATCTATCGGTATGTAACGGAAGGCACTTTTGACGCTTACCTCTACCAGCTTGTGGAGAACAAGCAGAAGTTCATCGCCCAGATCATGACCAGCAAGGCCCCCGTCCGTGTGGCGGATGATGTAGATGAAACTGCCCTCAGCTATTCGGAAATCAAGGCATTGGCCACCGGCAACCCACTTATTATCGAGAAGTGCAACCTGGATATGGAGGTGGCGCGGCTCAATATGCTGAAAGCCAGCCACTTGAACCAGGTGTACGCTCTGGAGGAACTGGTGTATCGGAAATACCCGGAGGAAATCACCCAGCTCACGGAACGGATCGCGGGCTATGAGCAGGATGTGGCGCTGGCGGCGGCCCACCCCAAGGCCCAGGAGGGCTTCTGCGGCATGGAGGTGGATGGCAGGCACTACACCGAAAAAGAGGGCGCCGGCAAGGCTATCATTGATGTTTGCACCCGTATGACAGGTTCCGACGCTGTTCTTTTGGGGCAGTACCGGGGCTTTTCCATGGTGCTGGCTTATGATGGCAGGAGCAACGAGTACCGGATCACACTCAAAGGCACGCTTTCCCATACGGTGACGCTGGGGGCGGATGTGTTCGGCAATATCACCCGCCTGGACAACGCTCTGGAAAACCTTGCAGGCAGCCTGCAGGCCGAGCAGAACAGCCTGGAGGAAACCAAGGCCCAGCTTGAAAACGCCCGCACGGAATTGGCTACACCTTTTGCCCGCGAGGAGGAGCTGGCGGAGAAAACAGCCCGTTTGAAAGAGCTGAATATTCTGCTCAACATGGATGAGAAGGACAAAACATTGATGGACGATACCCCAGACGAGGGCGAGGATGTGCCTGCCCGGAGGGTTGCGGAGCTGGCACGGTAAAGGAGGATACGATGACCAACGAAGAATTAAATACCAGGCTCTATGAGAAAATGTTTGCGGAACAGGAGCAGTTCCGGGATTGGCTGCTCTCCCAACCGCCGGCTGAGATTTTGAACCATGCCTATGAGTACACGGTGCGGGAGGACATCCTGATGTCTCTTGAATACCACGATCTGGAGGATAGTCAGGCCAGGGCGCTGCTGAAATCTGACAAGCCCTTGAAGCAGATTTTTGAGAGGTGGGAGAACCAGGAAACCTCTTATATGGATACGGTATGGGATACTGTCCAGGAACAGGCCAGGGCCGCCGAAGCCAAACAGAAAGCCAAAGCGCAGAAAGAAAGGTGATTGCACATTTGCCATTGCGCTGCGGGGCAGGTATAGTATAATAAAAATCGTGATAAGGGGTGATGATAGATGGACGATGATAGATGGACGATAGCTACTGCCTGCTCCCGGAGCGCATTTCCGAGCAGTTTTCTGAAATCGACAGCGACATCGTGATGGATTTGGCGGCTGCCAGCCCGGAATATACCGAGTTGAAGGCCCAGATGGAGGAACTGAAACGCCAAAATCTTGTGATTGGCGCTCTGCTGGAGGGCAAGGGAGAACTTTCTTTTACCGCTGAGGAGCATGAAGCCTTGAAAGAATTTATCCGGCTGTATATGCGGGCCGATAATATGGAACGGGAACACATCTACTTCCGGGGCCATGCAGACGGATTTGCCTATCTGAAGAAAATCGGCGCTTTCAAAACTGAATAGCTTTTTGGGCGGCATGGAAAAATCCATGCCGCTTTTACATATCCAAATTCATTCGCACCCCCAAAAAGGTCTTGAACAAAACAAGTTTTTACGGATTAGGAGTAAAAACTATTGAAATTCTTGGAGTTTTTGGATATGGCTTAAAGCTGCCGCCCAAAACTGCACATTCCCCATTCATATCTGCATATAAATCGCAAAAGTATATGCAGAAAGTCGATTGGAGCAATCCAGTCGGCTTTTTCCATATCTGAAAAGAGTACAGCCCCTTTTACATAGTCAGCTACCCCACATGGGGCGGCTAATCTATGGCTATGTGAAGGGGGCTGTATTTTTTTATGCCTTTTTACGATTCAGAAGCCATCGAACGGGCAAGGCAGGTGGACCTGCTCACCTACCTGCAAACCTGCGAACCCCAGGAGCTGGTCCATGTGTCCGGCAACGTCTACTGTACCAAGACCCATGACAGCCTGCGGATTTCCAACGGCAAATGGTGCTGGTTTTCCCGCGGGATTGGCGGTTACAGTGCGCTGGACTATCTCATCAAGGTCAACGGCTATTCCTTTTTGGAGGCCATGGAAACTATCTCCGGAAGGGCTGCCATCCCGCCGCCTTCCTTTGTGCCAGCGCCGAAGGAGGAAAAGCCCAAGCACCTGCTTCTGCCCCAGGCCGCCCCGGATAATCGGGCGATGATGGCCTATCTCAAAGGCCGGGGCATTGACCAGGAGATTTTGGACTACTGCGTTCAGACCGGGCGGATTTATGAGAGCCGGAACAAGGGCCACAGCAACGTGGTTTTTGTGGGCTTCGACAAGGATGGCAAGGCGCGGTTCGGCTGCCTGCGGGGAATCAGTGAAGCCCGGTTCCACGGGGATTTAAGCGGCAGTGATAAGCACTTTTCCTTCGCCCTGCCCGCTTGCGTGGAAAATCCGGCAGTCCATCTGTGCGAGTGCGCCATTGATGTGATGTCCTATGCCACTCTCTGCAAGCTGGACGGGATTGACTGGCGGCGGCACAATCTGCTGTCCCTGGCCGGGGTGTACCAGCCGAAGAAAAAGATGGAGGAAAGCAAGCTGCCGGTGGCCCTCACCCGATTTTTGGATGACCACCCCCATGTGAAAACCGTCTATCTCCATTTGGACAATGACACGGCTGGCCGGCTGGCGGCCAAGGCAATCATGGCTGTCATGCCGGAGGGCTACCGTGTGGAGAACAAACCGCCGCCCCGTGGAAAGGATGTGAATGATTTTCTGTGCCACCGGCTGGGGATTCCCATTCGGGGCAGCCACAGCAAAGAGCCGGAGCGGTGAGTTGCCAGTTTTGCAGCTTCGACAGATTCTCCCTCTTGCAAATTGTTATCATATATGTTAACATTAAAGCAGTGAGGTGAGAGTATGGATGAACTGCGCAAACGGCAGAAAATCATATCCCAGCTTGTGGAGGCCCGTCTGGAGCAGGGCATTTCCCAGGCAGAACTGGCAAGGCGGCTGGGAATCCAGCGTTCCGGCATTAACCGCCTGGAAAGTGGGACACAGAACCCCACGCTTGATATGATCTTAAAAATCGCCTCGGCGCTGGGAAAGGATGTTTCACTGGAACTGAACGACAAGGAGGAGCCTATGAGTAATGTTTACAGTCTCCGCATTTATGATACGGAGCTAATGCGCTTTTCCATGGAAAAGCAGGGCTTGTCCGGCCTTGTGGCTGAAATCTTATACACCAACGAGGAGCAGGCCCATTTGCTGCCTTTGGATATGGAGCGCACCGGCGAGGGCGTCATTCATTGGCTGGAGCGGCGGGTTATCCCCAAAAACCGCGCCTTTGTGGACGAGATTTTGAAAACCCTTGGCCTCAGCCACAACGACACCAAGGGAATCATCGACGTGTGCAAGGGGCTGTCGCTCAACGACAGCTATTGGGTGGTGCCGGAAGGATTTGAGGGGGGATTCTCCCAATACAATCTTTACGAAAATCGCTTTTCCGAGATACTGGCGCTGGTGGCCTATACCGGCGCAGGCGGGAGCAGGCAGGCGTTTACCACATCCCCGGAGCTGACCACAGGCGGTATGCTGCCCAAGGCGTGGCGATATGTGGAGCACGATGGGATTTATCTCTACAAGGGCGGCACGACCGGCGCGTCCAATGCGGGCCGGGAGCCGTACTGCGAGTATTATGCTTCGCAGATTGCGGAAACCATGCGTCTGAACGCCGTGCATTATGACCTGGAGAATTGGAAAGGCATTACCGCCTCTAAGTGCGCCCTGTTTACCAACATCGACACAGCCTATATCCCCATCGGGCGCATTGTCCGAACCGGGGGCATTGCCGCCTGCCTTGCCTACTACGACAAGCTGGGGCCGGAGTTTTCCGAGCAAATCCGCAGTATGCTGGTGTTTGACGCTCTGATTTACAATGAGGACCGCCACTTTGGAAACTTTGGCGTCCTGCGGGATAACCACAGCGGCAACATTATTGCGCCCGCCCCCATTTTTGACAATGGGCTGTCCCTGTTCTGCTATGCCGGTAAGGAAGATTATGCGAATCTGGACGAGTATGCAAAAACCCGTTCTAACCCCTACAACATCTCCTATGAGGAAGTGTGTGCAGAGGTCATGGGGCCAAAGCAGAAAGAGCAGCTTCGCCGCATGATCGGGTTCCGGTTCAAGCGCCACGAAAGCCTGGGCCTGCCGGAAGAACATTTGCAGGCCATTGAGAAGCATTTGGAGAGCCGGGTGCGTAAGCTGCTGGCAATCCCCACCCGTCATCTGAAACAGGAGAAGGCGCGGTAAAAACGAATCTCTTTTTTGGAGAGCGTTCTGAAAATGGACGCTCTTTTTTGCTGCCCATTTTTAGAGAGGAGCGTGAGTGATGAACCATTATGATGTTACCATCCGGGAAACGCTGGAGGTGAAAATGAAGGTGGCGGCAAACAGCCGGGAGGAGGCCGAGCAGTTTGCCAGGGACCAATGGAAACGCGGCGAAGTCGTTCTGGACGCCAGCCATTTTACCGGCGTGGAGTTCCATGCCAAGCGGTATTTCCGTGACCGGGGCGAGCGATGAGTTCTTTTTTCGCCTGTCCCGGATTCCCCGCAGGGGAATGGAATGTAGCTGTACCAGCAAGCATCGCCTTTGTGATACCACAAAGGCCGCTTGTTAGGGGGAACGCCCCCTAATACCCCTTTTGAAAGGATGGAGGTTTTCATGGAAGGATTGTTTTTCGCCATTGGATTTCTGCTGGGCGGTGTGGTCGGCGTGCTGATTATGTGCCTGCTTCAAATCAACCGCATAGGCAGAAAGGAGGATTCGGAAGAATGAGAAAACGCAACGTACACGTACAGTTTTGGCTGGACAAAAAAGAGGCGGAAGCCTTCAACAAAAAAGTAAAGCGCAGCGGCCTTTCCCGTGAGGCGTACCTGCGCCATCTGGTGAACGGCCTGGTTCCCCAGGACGCGCCGCCGCCCGCCTACTACGACTTTATGCGGGAGCTTCACCGGATCGGCGGCAACCTCAACCAGATCGCCCAGAAAGCCCATGTGCTGGGCGTCATTGATGAGCGCCGCTATGATGAGGAAATGCGAAAATTCGACCAGCTCGTCCGGGACATCACCAAAGCGGTGATCCTTCCCCGCGCTATGGACACGAAGGGGTCCCCGCGAAGCCTGCTTCGTGGGGAGAAGGAGCACCCGCGAAGCGGTGAGCCTTTTGACGCTTGCGGCAAAAGCGGCAAGCGGAGCGCGGTGTGACGTGGCTACCACGTCTATCTGGCGGGTGAACGGCTGGCTGGGCAAGGTTCTCATCTATATCGAGAATCCAGATAAGACCGAAAATCCTGATTTCTTTGAAAAGCAGGATATGGATGGCAAGGAGGCCCAGGGCCTATCCGATGTGATCGAGTATGCCGTCCAGCAGCAAAAAACAGGCAAGACGGTGGAAAGCGAAGGCGAAACGGTCATGCGGCAGTTTGTTTCCGGGGTGAATTGCAGCCCCTCTACTGCCCGCGATGAGATGATAGCGGTAAAAAAGCGTTTCGGAAAGGAGGGCGGGACTGTGGCCTACCACGGCTATCAGAGCTTTGCCCCCGGCGAGGCCACGCCGGAGCTGGCCCATGAGATCGGCCTTGCCCTGGCAAAAAAGCTGTGGGGTGAAAAATACCAGGTGCTGGTGGCTACCCATCTGGACAGGGAAAATCATCTGCACAATCATTTTGTAGTGAACACGGTTTCCTTCGTGGACGGCATCAAGTACCATCGTACCGAGCAGGATTATTTCGATATGCAGCGGGAATCCGACCGGCTGTGCCGCGAGTATGGGCTTTCTGTCATTGAGAACCCCCAGCGGGGAAAATCCAAGCACTACGGGGAATGGCGGGCCGAGCAGGAAGGCCGCCCCACCTATCTCTCCCTCATCAAAGCCGATGTGGATACTGCCATCCGCCAGTCTATGACGGAACGGCAGTTTTTTTATCATCTGCGGCAGATGGGCTATGACGTCAAGGTGGGCAAGGATATTACGGTCCGCCCGCCGAATTACCCCCGTGGACGCAAGCTCATGCGTAACTTTGGCGAGGACTACTCGATGGAGAACATCCGCAGGCGGATTTTAGCCCAGCGCCGCCCCCAGCGGGAACACAGGCCGGAGCCGTTTCGGTGCAGGCTACACGGGGATTTGAAACAGGCCAAAAAGGTGACGGGGTTCCGCGCCCTCTACTTCCACTACTGCTATCTGCTGGGGGTATTCCCCCAAAAGCAGAACCGCCCGCCCAGGCGGGTGCCTCATGCACTGCGGGAGGATTTGATCCGGGCGCAGGAGCTTACCGATGAAGCCTGCCTTCTTTCCCGCCACCGCATTGACACCCTGGAGCAGCTTAACGCCTATCGGTCCGATGTGAAATCTCAGTTTGCCGGCCTGACGGAACAGCGGAAAAGCCTGTACCGGAAACTTCGCACCAAGGCAGTGCTGGCCGACCCTGCCAGGCAGGAGTATATCCGGGCTGAGATCTCCAAACTATCTGCGCAGATCAAGGAGCTGCGCCGGGAGGTGAAGCTGTGCGGGGATATTGCCCTGCGCTCCACTTCCATCAAGGATAAGATACAGGCCGCCCGTGAGGAAGTCTCCGGCAGGGATGAGAAAGCCCGCCAGGAGCCGGAGCAGGGCCGGGCGGCTCCCCCAGGAAGGAGATGATTTTTGATGTATAACTCAGGCGACGCGGCGGAGCAAGTGGTACGGATGAGCCTGGAGGGCGCTGAATTTGCCCTCAAAATCACCGGTTCTGCTGCTAAAAATCTGGCCGCCGCCCTTTACACGGTTCTGAAAGACCAGAAAAAGACCAAGGGCAAAGCCCGCATTGAAGCCATGCTGCGGGAGAAGCGCCCCTTAAAGGTTTACACCATCAAGAAGGAGGATTGCCCGGAGTTTGCCAAGCAAGCCAAGGGGTACGGGATTCTTTATGCGCCCATCCCGGTGAAGAAAGGCGACGACACCATCGACATTCTGGTGTTCGAGGATGACGCTGCCAGAGCCAACCGGATCGTGGAGAAGTTCAAGCTCACCGTTGTGGATACGGCTTCGATCAAGGAGGATATTGAGAAATCCCGCGAACAGCGCGGCAGCGAACCCGCCGCGCCGGAGCAGGCCATGCCGGAAAAGAGTGTGGACGACCAGCTTTTGGATGAGCTGATGGAAAAGCCCACCCAGAAAGAAAAAGCCCAGCCGGAAAATCCGGCAGCGGAGAAGAACGCCCCTTTTGCCCCAGCGGCGGAAAAATCCCCTCCGTCCGAGCCTATCTCCGAGAGCAGCAGCAAGTCCGCAAGGGGTACTTCTGATGGAGCCGAGAAGCCTTCCGTCCGGCAGGAGCTGCGGGACATCCAGGCCCAGCGGAAGAAGGAGGCGGAGGCTGCCAGGGCCGAGGAGCCGGCTGCACCCCAGAAGAAGGCGGCTCAGAAAACAACCCGGCACCATGAACAGCACCCCATTTGTTAGACAGTATGATATAATGTTTAACAGGTGGGGTGA
>OGOV01001146.1_pt1 | contig 24762 bp, 19 predicted proteins | sample 1552711 | NCBI WGS metagenome assembly OGOV01 (sample SAMEA2580216, study PRJEB22360) | human gut metagenome | biome: human gut; feature: human-associated habitat; material: faeces | place: Denmark | collected 2008/2010 | reverse complement strand
ATATATACCTGTCTAAAAGAAAAATAAGTTGTGAAATAGAACCGTATAGGGATTACACCTCATCATGTCGGTGTTATTTATTCCCTAATAAATATCTTGGCTTATAGAGCCTAATAGAAGAATAAAAGTGATGAGGAATGATTGGTGGCTTCGATAATGAAAATATCCTATCCCATAAAGGAATGAGTATGGGGAGTATAACATATAAGTGATGATTCCATCAAATGATGAGGTGGATGATAGGGTATAGAATAACAATGAAGATGGGGTAAAATAAAGAATATATCTATCTGATAACTAATCAAAAAAGAATAGCAAATATGTCAAATGGAAATATGGAGTTGTGCTGATTGTTATATGTTGTAAGTGGAGAGGTGAAAATACAATTTTGAAATTCTCATCGGAGTTATTTCCTAAAAATCTTGTTGAGTATAGAGTTTTATATACATTTGTTTGACGACACCCCGGAAAACGTTTGTAGGACGTCTAAATTTGACTATATTTGTCACACAATAAAGCAATTTATTGTAGACATATTGGTTATATGAAAGCGTTTAGCTTTATCCCGTTATTAGAAATCTGGACAATTTCAAATCACACGGGGATTGGCGATACAAACGTTCATGCTTGCCTTATATACTTACGAGTAATATATTCGGTCGAGCGTGGGGTGTCGTTTTATCTCGTGTGATGGGTTTGTCCAGAACCTCTAAAACAGATAATTCTAACAGTTCCCACGCTTTCTTTTTTGTAATAAACTTTCCTTTTGGGGGCTGAGGGGAATTAATTACTAATCCTATGAAAAAGGTGTCTTTATTTGCGGCAATATGTTTTTGTCTGTGGTTTATAGCGGACTTAATATCTGTGATTGGATATACAGTTACTTATGTGGAAAGTAATGGAATAGAAAGGCTTTTATCGTCTTTAAATGTTATATATTTTGTCCAATCAGTAATAGGAATGCTTGCTGTTCTTTCTGGATTTATATTCTTTCTAACATTATATCGTCGTCAAAAATAAGAATACTATGGAAAAAGAAAATTTAAACAATGTATTAGGGGTTGAGGCAAATTCAGAAACGACCTCGAAATTTGTAAAGACAGGACGTAAATTCGTTTCAGTACAGAAGCATTTATCTGCTTTTTCTGTATTTATGCGAGTATTAATAATAATAATTTGGGGAGGCATGATGCTGAGTTTTTTACCACAACATTATTTAGCTTATCAAATGGCCATAGGTGGACTTATGTATGGGTTGATTGCTGCAATCTTATGGTTTTCAGTGGGAGATATCTATTCAACAAAAGAAATTATTTGGGAAGAGTTTGAGCTACAGAAACAGGAAAATGAAAGCCAAGTACATTGAGAAGAAATAAATAAAAACCTAAAACAATCAATAGCTATATGAAAAAGATGTTATATGTGATTCTATTGAGTTTGATATCATGCTCTATGTTTGCTCAAAAGAATAAGTACGAATTTCGGGATTTAGTATTTCAATGCTTTGAAAAAATTGATGATGGAAAATCTGATGTAGAAGTAAAAAGATGGTTAAAAGCACATTTTAAAACAGAGGAAACTCCGGAATGTTATATAGTTAAAGGACTTCCTTATGGCTTTAATACAAATGTTTATTTTCATCCGACTAAAATAGTATTTGAGCAAGAAAACGTCAGTAGTTTTGAAGATTTGGATGCTATAAATAGGGCTATTGCTTCTGCAATAAATGCCTTTAAAATGTTTGGTTATTTGGATGTTGTCAATTATGATTATAAAATATATGATGTGCGTAGGAAAAAGACGTGGAGAATGACAACAGATTTAAACCCTTATCAAGGAATCGCTTGGTTAACGATAAAAGGTGACGTTAAAATATATAAGTCTAAAGAGCAAATAGCAAAAGAAAAGAAAGAAGCGGAAGAAGCAAAAAAGAAGTTAGAGGAACAAAGGAAGCAAGAAGAAGCAAAACAGGTAAAAAAGCAAAAGGAAGTAGAGAAAATTTTAGCTATATATCAAGAAACGGACATTAAGTCTAAAGCAACTGATTACCTAAATACTAAGTATGCTAAGCAGATAAAGGAGTGTGAAAGAAAATTGGAGAAGTTAGTATTGAATTATGCAGGAGATGTCAATATATTGTTATGTGGAGATTCTACGGGGATAAATATTGTTAAACTAGATGAGGACATTGTGAATGACGAATTAAATAATTTACAGCCTTCTTCAACAATTTTCTACACATTAAATGGGGAGAATTATTATAAGTGTCAAGACAAAATATTCTTTACCAAAAAAATTCATGTTGAAACTAAAACATTTGAACATGGATATAGTGGACTAAAAAATAGAGGGGGTACATTTCAATATTATGGAAATATATTAGATATGGTAAAGAAAGCATGTGAACAGAATTTTACCAAACGAGGAGAATACTTTTTTGAATATTCGATAATTGGTGATGAGGTTATTGTAAAAGAATTGATTCTTGAACGTAAGCAAAGAGATGAAATCCGAGGAAAGAAAACAATAGGCAGGAAAATATTAACTATTGGTGGGTCCGTGGTATTATTAGGTGTAATTGCAGCCTGCAGTGCTCTATAATAATATGTCTAGAACAGTACCCCGGATAATACTCCCCCATTTTATAAATTTGCTCTATAACATAAATATATAGAGCGATGATACAAGAAAACAGTTCCAATAGACAGGAAAATATCGTAGCTGGTGATAATAGCCAGCTACAATTTTTATCGGCTGTAGAAGAGTTTAAGAGAGCCGAAACAGACGAAGAAAAGGCTGTTGCCATAGAAGCAATGCGTATAGTGGCAAACACGGGAAATAAAAGTGCACAATACCACATGGCAGCAATATATGGAAATGGAGACGGAGTGCTAATGGACTTAGAAGAAGCTGTAAAATGGTGTCGTCTGGCAGCAGAACAAGGACATATGGAAGCCATTTTCAAATTAGGTGAATCCTATTATTATGGGGACGGGGTAAAACAAAACCCGACAGAAGCAATCAAATGGTTAAAATTAGCTGCGGATCATGGACATCCAATAGCTTTACATTATATGGGAATGGTATATTACGAGGGGAAGATACTACCACAGGATTATCATAGAGCTATAACGTATTTTTTCATAGCCGAAGCACAAGGCATAATTGATTCTTCATTTATGCTGGGGGTTATATATTACAAAGGGGGGGGAATAGATAAAGATGAAGAAGTTGCATTCCATCATTTCATGTTAGCTGCCGACGAAGGGGATGCGTACGCCCAATTTAATGTAGGAATCCACTATTATAACGGGTATGGAGTAAAAAAGGACTTAGAGAAAGCATTTGAATACTTCCACTTGGCAGCACAGCAAGGAATCGACAATGCGCAATTCAATATCGGTTTCCTATACCATTATGGGCAAGGTGTCAAACAAAATTATGAAGAAGCAGCCCGGTGGTATGAAAAAGCAATGGCACAGGGAAAAGAAGATGCTACTTTTAAACTGTCATTGATTACCCCTAAACTGCATGAATCCGGGGTATCATGCGAATAAATACCAAATGAATTTAGTATTACGATTGGTATCTGTTTGCATTAAGTTTCCCGAAAAGTGTAATCAAAATGTAATCGTCACAATAAAAAAGAGGTCGGACTTTTGGTCTAACCTCTTGATAATCAGTAGTCGGGATGACAGGATTTGAACCTGCGACAACACGCCCCCCCAGGCGTGCCGGTTCAGCCACTCCTGCCTCTTTCCTTCCTGACGGAGTAAAGATCCGGCGAATCTTGCCGGTATACCTATTTGAATCCCTGGAAACGAGTTTTATTCACCGGATCAAAGATAGCATGTAATCTTTCAGTAAAAAAACTCAATGAATTATCTTGTAACATTTTCGTAACAGAAAGGAGTTTCCTATTTTTACAGCCGCAAAATTCAGAATCTTAAAAAATGGATTATGGAATCTTTGATGTACTGAAGGTAGTTTTCATATCTTTTCCAGATGGCAGCCGCTGACATTTGTTTGAGCCTTCGTGCAATTTGCAGCGGAGACAGTTTGGGTTCGCTACGTATCATCATGTGTATATGGTCTTTGTCTGTTTATCCGGCTGATGAGCAAAGGGTTTTGTTCGCCGAGACCTTCGGCTGTTGTCGTTTTGTCTATAATTGGGCATTGAACCTTAAAATCACGGCATACAAGGAGCGTAAGGAAACGCTTGGCAATGTATATTTGACGAATCTGATGAAGAGCGAACCGAAAGCGGAACACGAATGGCTTTCAGAAATCAGTTCCCAGTCCTTGCAGAGTGCGTTACGCAATCCTGACACAGCCTACACCGACTTTTTCCGTAATACTCATGCGGTTGGCTTCCCCCGTTTCAAGTCACGTAAGGACAGGCAGAGCTTCCTCTGTCCGCAGCATTGGCGTGTGGATTTCTCCAAAAGCACAATTACGATTCCCAAAGCCAAAGATATTCCAGCCGTGCCCCGGATCAAATCCGGTCTGAATTTAGATAAATGATTTCAAAAACTTTTACCTTTGTACAAATTTAGGCAAATGAAGAAAATTGATTTATTGTTGACACGGCATGGGGAGACCATCGAAAATCAACGGTATGTTCTCCAGGGGCAATTGCCGGGAACACTTTCCCCTTTAGGAAAAGAGCAGGCAGTTGTTTTGGCAGAACAATTGAAGCAAGAACCTTTGGATGTAATCGTATGTAGTGATTTGGCACGTAGTTACGATACAGCAAAGGTCGTTGCCGGTTACCATGGAAAACAGCCTCAGCCGACTCCTTTATTGCGGGAGATGGACTGGGGGATATATACCGGCGAAACGCTGGCGGATGTGGATTGGGAGCATTTGCCTCCTAGTGTCGAGTCGGTGGATGAGTTGTATCATCGGGCAGGAGAATTTGTGAATTACCTTCGGGTGAAATATGCCGGTAAATGTATACTTGCAGTCGGGCACGGTGCTTTTAACCGGGCGATTCTGACTTATCTGAACGGAGGAAAACCGGCCGATATGGTCGATCTGCCTATCATGGAAAATACTTCTGTTATCCGGTTAAGTATATAATAGATAAATTCGGGATACTAAAATAAATGATAATCATATGAAAATATACACTCGCGGAGGAGATAAGGGGAAAACGAATATTCATGGCGGACAGCGTGTAGATAAAGACGATATCCGGATAGAAGCCAATGGGACGTTGGATGAGTTGAATTCTGTCCTGGGATTGATTCGTGTGTTGATAGGAGAGGGGCATGAGTGGCAGGAGATGTTGTTTTACCTGCAACGTTCTTTGATGGTGGTGATGTCGCATGTGGCCACTCCGGCTGCCTTGAGGGGACAAAATCCGAATCGGCTTCCGGAAGAACCGGATGTGTATTGTGAGCGGCAAATCGATTTTTTTAATGCAAAAATACAGTATCCGTCCACTCATTTTATTTTACCCGGAGGGAACCTGGTATCGGCCCAGTGTCATGTGGCCCGGACTGTGGCCCGGCGGGCGGAGCGTCGTTTGTGGACTTTGAACCGGACGGATCCCGTCGAACCGGTTATCCTGCGTTTTGTAAATCGCTTGTCGGATTTGCTTTTTATCCTGGCCCGGTACGAAATGGATAAAGAAGGGGCTGAAGAAGAGCGTTGGCGTGATTTCTTATATAAGAAAAAATAGCGGGTCTCCCTTGAATAATCCTTGCAGCAATCTGTGATAAATATGGAAAAGATAGAGAAAAAAAAACTACGTCCGATTATGTTTGTCGGGACTTGTTCGGATGCGGGAAAAAGTATCCTGAATACGGCTTTTTGCCGTATTTTCAGACAAGACGGCTATCGGCCGGCGCCTTTTAAAGCGCAGAATATGTCGTTGAATTCCTGTTCTACGCCGGAGGGAGGAGAAATCGGAAGAGCTCAGGCCGTGCAGGCGGAGGCATGTGGGATCTTGCCGCATACGGATATGAATCCGGTTTTGTTGAAGCCGTCCACCGATCAGACTTCCCAGGTGATATTGAACGGCAAGGCTGTGGGGAATATGTCCGCCCGGGAATATTTTCGTTCGGGGAACAAAACGCAATTATTTACCGAGGCCGTGAAGGCATTTCATCGTCTGGAGGAAAACCATAATCCTATCGTATTGGAGGGGGCCGGTAGTATCTCCGAGCTTAATTTACGGGACAGGGATATCACGAATATGCGGATGGCGAAAGAGGTGGATGCTGCGACTTACCTGGTGGCGGATATCGATCGGGGAGGAGTGTTTGCTTCTGTTTATGGTTCCGTGATGTTGCTGCCTGAAGAGGAGAGATGCCTGATCAAAGGTGTCATTATCAATAAATTTCGCGGCGATGTGTCACTTTTCGAGGAAGGACGGCAGATCATCCGGGAGCTTACCGGAGTGCCGGTGGTCGGTGTAATCCCTTATTATAAAGATATTCATATCGAAGAAGAAGATTCTGTCGCTTTGGAGGCAAAAGCTTCTGCTGCTGTGGCAGGGAAGATCAATGTGGCGGTGATTCGTCTGCCGAGAATGTCTAATTTCACCGATTTCAATGCATTGGAGAGAGACGGGCGTTTCCATTTATATTATACGGATAAAGCGGAGGAGATCGGTAAAGCGGATGTTATCATTCTGCCGGGAACAAAAAGTACCATAGCCGATTTGCAGGCTATTTATGCCAACGGGGTGGCCGAAGCTGTGGTGAAGGCGTTTCGGAAGAAGAAAAAAGTCATCGGCATTTGTGGCGGGTATCAGATGATGGGAGTGCGGATCGAGGATCCCGGGCAGGTCGAAGGTATGCAAACCGCGACCGACGGATTGGGTTTACTGCCTCTGGTCACGGTGATGCAGGATGCGAAGGTGGTTTGTCAGAGTCATTTCCGTTTTAAGAATTATGAATCGGATTGTGCCGGTTATCAGATTCACATGGGGACGACGACACCTTTACACGCGGGAGGGCGGCAAACAACGCTCAATACCCTTGCGGACGGTACAACCGACGGTTATCGGTTGAACGCAGACTGCTGGGGAAGTTATATGCACGGTATCCTCGACAATCCGGTTGTTTTAGACGATCTGGCCGCAGGTTTCGGAGTGACTGCCGGCAGTGGTTTTGATTACAGGGCTTTTAAAGAACGGCAATACGACCTTCTGGCCGGTCAGGTACGGAAAGCTGTCGATTTGGACTATATTTATTCAACTTTATTTTTATAACTATGATTCACGGACATGGGGATGACCTTTATAAATCGCAGGTGCAAATAAAAGCGAACTTTTCGACAAATGTCTGGTATGAAGCGGATACCCGTCCCTTGTGTGATTTTTTGAGTACACATCTCGAAGGTATTTTTCATTATCCGGAACCGGATGCCGGTTCTTTCCGTAAGGTGGCTGCTGCCTGCCACGGGCTTACTCCCGAACAGGTTTTGGTCGGAAACGGGGCTACGGAATTGTTCTATATGGTGGCTCATGCTTTTTCCGGTAATCGTACGTTGATACCTGTCCCGTCGTTTACGGAGTACGAAGATGCATGTACCTTGTATGACCATCATATCCAATTCGTCGGGCAGGTGGATGTGGAGCATATTCCCGAACATACCAATCTGATGTTTATTTGTAACCCCAATAATCCGGACGGACGAATCTGGAGTCTGGAAGAAATTACGGCTTTGGTGAAAAATTATCCGGATATGGTGCTGGTTGTCGACGAATCGTTTATTCATTTTGCTCCCGGGACGGAGTCGGCTTTATCACTGCTGAAAGAATATTCGAATTTGTTGGTTATTAAATCGATGACCAAGTGTTATGCTATTCCGGGCTTGCGTTTGGGATATATGCTGGGAAATCCGGCTATCGTCGAATTTGTGGCTTGCTTCGGGCAGCCTTGGTCTGTGAATGCGCTGGCGATAGAAGCCGGGAAATTCTTGCTCCGGCATGGCGGCGAAGGTTTGCCGGATGCTTCTTTGTTAAGGATCCGGCAGCAGGAGTTCGCTGCACAGATGGCCCGAATTCCCGGATTCCGTCCCTTGCCTTCGGGAACGTCTTTTTTTCTCGTAGAAACGGATTACAACAGTTCGGCTTTAAAGAAATATCTGTTGGAGGAACATGGACTATTGATTCGGGATGCTTCCAATTTCAGAGGATTGGATACGCACTATTTTAGGGTGAATACCCTGACTGAGGCAAAAAACCGGCTCCTGTTGGAAGCATTGGAAAGTGTAGATAAAGTCAAATTAGAGCCTTATGAATGAGGTGTGGCTGGTTATTCTTCCCTTGATTGCGGGTTATTTGCTGGATCTGGCCTTTGGGGATCCCCGGACAATCCCGCATCCTGTCGTGGGGTTTGGAAATATGATCTCTTGGGCGGAACGGCATTTCAATTGCGGCCGATTCCGGAAATGGAAAGGGGCTGTCGTGGCACTGTCGTTTCCTTTGTTTGCCGGTATGGCCGGTTGGGGGATAACCGTCGGGACACTGGCCGTTGGGGATTGGTGTTTCTGCATTGTTGCGTCTGTCTTTGTTTTTTATGGATTGGCTAACCATAGCCTGATCCGGGAAGGGAGAGAAGTCGTCGATATATTGAAAAAACAGGGCGTGGAGGCGGGACGCCGGCGCCTGTCCTGGATTGTAGGCAGAGATACGTCGGAATTATCGCCTAAGGGAATATATACAGCTGTACTCGAAACGATGGCAGAGAATCTGAGTGACGGGGTTGTGGCTCCTTTATTTTATTATGCTTTGGGTGGATTTCCGGCTATGATGGCTTATAAGATGGTAAACACCCTGGATTCGATGATCGGTTATAAAGATGAGCGTTACCGGCAGTTCGGTTGTATGGCAGCCCGTTTGGACGATGTATTGAATTATATCCCGGCCCGGTTGACTGCTTTGTTTATGGCCCTGGTAGCCTATCGTCCCGGTCTGTTCCGGTTTATTTACCGTTATTGCCACCAGCATGCCAGCCCGAATTCCGGTTTCCCGGAATCGGCTATGGCGGGAATTTTAGATTGCCGGTTCGGCGGTGCACACGTTTATCACGGTTTGTTGGTCGAGAAGCCTTATATCGGGGATAACGACAGAGAAATAAGCTATGCCGATTTCCGGATCGCAGTCCGGGTGAATCACATGGTAACTCTCCTTACGGTAGTATCGATCGTTGCGGTTTACCTATGTGTGTTTATCAAATAAAGAACGGGGGAAGATCTCCCCAATAAAAGTGAATATAGCTGGCAGTGACATGCCCGGAACGATAAACCGGCGTATCGACTTCCATTCCTTTGGCATTCGTTACCCGGGCAATGGATGGCAGGGGGCTTTGGCCCGGGATTATGCGGGAGTAATGGAATTCGTGGCCCCGGTATTCCTGCCCGTTCAGAAAAATTTTGCGATATCCGAGTTTTAATTTCATATTTTCCATCGTTGCTCCTTGCGGTAAAAAACCGCACATCGGATAGGAATGTCCGTCTGTATCGGTAATATATTCTCCGAGGTACATCATTCCCCCGCATTCGGCAAACAGGTGTCCTCCGTTTTGGCAATAATTCAGTATCGACTGCCGCATCGTTCGGTTTTCACTCAAACGGGAAAGGTAAAATTCCGGGTAGCCTCCGGGTAAATACACCAGGTCGGAGACGGGAAGTTCACTGTCATACAGCGGACTGAAAAAAGTGAGTTTGCCTTTTTGTTCCAGTACACGTAAATTTTCCGGATAGATGAAATTGAAAGCTTCGTCACAGGCGATGGCAATACACATGTCACTGGCATGGCTGTTTGTTTTTCCCGGAAGACAGGACGACGGGGCAGTTGCACAGGAACAAATATCCAGCAAACGGTCGATATCCACCGTCTGTTCCACCTGACAGGCGATCCGGTCGGCAAATTCATCGAAGCAAAACTCACTATCGATGTTCAGGCCCAGGTGGCGGGAGGGTATTTCGATGCCTTTGCATTTGGGCAAATATCCCAGTGCTTCGACGCCGGCATCCCGGCAGGCTTGTTGCAGGTAGGTGTAATGCGATTCGGAACCGACGAAGTTGAATACAGCTCCTGCGATTTGGATATCGGGACGGAAATGTTTGAAACCATAGAGGATTGCTGCGACGGTGTAAGCGGTCGACCGGGCATTGACCACGAGGATAACGGGAAGATGCAACAGGCCGGCAAGTTCGGCGCTGCTACCTGCCATGTTATCGTATCCGTCGAAAAGTCCCATAACCCCCTCGGTGATGCAGATGTCTGCCGTTCGGCTATGCCGGGCATATACCTCCTGTACATGTGTCGCTGAAGCCATGAAGGTATCTAAATTGTATGACGTTTGCCCGGCCGCAGCTGCATGGTGTTTGGTGTCCAGGTAGTCGGGGCCGCATTTGAACGGTTGTACTTTCAGACCGCGGTTTTTCAGCGCACGCAATAATCCCAGCGTGAAAGTGGTTTTTCCGCTGCCCGACGAAGCTGCACCGATGAGAAATTGAGATGTATGCATATTTTCCGCAATAGATAGTGATTCATTTTTACTTCACGATGATTTCGTCCGTGAACAACCAACCGCGTAAATCCTTGTCCGAACGGGCCTGGTAACGCACGTAACGGGTCGAGGCACATCCTGTCCAACCGAAGTTTCCAAAGCAGACCGGTTTTTCTTTCGATACCTTGTATTCCTCTCGCTTCGCTTCCACGAAATTCTTCCCGTCTGTCGAGAAAGAAACGATCACCTCGCACGGCAAAAACACCTCAGGATTCACCACTTGAATAAAAGTTGCCTCCACGGAAGTTATGCAAATGGCCTTCCCCAGGTCGATAGTTACATCGAGGCGGTCCCGCGATATAAATCCCTGCCACGCGCCATCGGAATACGTCCATCCCCCGCGGATGCCATCCGTCAGGGTCTTATCCCCCTGCGCTTTGTAATGTTCGTTATAAGGAGCATTGTACACCACCGGCTTCCCCAATGCCAAATGAACGACCCTTTCCTTTGCTTCGGGACGTTCCCCTAACTCTTGCTCCAGGGGAAAAGGATGGTACCCCCGGTCACGCAACCATCCGATCTCCCGGCATACCCGCCCGCGAAAATCAGGATATGACTTGTTGGCAGGTTCACTCCACGCCACTTCAGCGATAGCCAACAAACGGGGATAAGCCATATATTCGTAATGTTCATCGGTAGGGATATACTCCGCCCACAAATTGCCCTGCACGCCATAAATCAATTTCGCCTCTTCCTCTGTGAACGCGGGAGATACCGGGTTATACGAATACACGTTAGCCAGTGGCAAATACCCCCCGCTTGCTTCCGGCTGAAACTGCGGTGCATCCTGGTAACTATCCAGATAACAAAATTTTCCGGGAGTCATCACGACACGATGCCCGGCTTTCACGGCCCTTACTCCGCCTTCCTCGCCCCGCCACACCATCACCGTGGCATTCGGAGCCAACCCGCCTTCCATGATCTCGTCCCATCCCAACAACTTACGCCCGTGGCCGTTCAAAAACTTCTCCACACGGCAAATCAGATAACTCTGTAATTCATCCTCGTTCTTCAACTCCTCGTCCGCCATCCGCCGCCGGCATTTCGGACAACTCTTCCATGCCTGTTTGCCAGCCTCATCGCCCCCGATGTGAATATATTCCGACGGGAAAAGCGCCATCACCTCGGTAAGTACATTTTCCAGAAAAGTAAACGTTTCTTCGTTACCCACGCAAAAATCAGACCCCTTATAAGGTTCACCCGCACACGATAAACCGGGATAAGCCGCCAATACCTCTTCCGAATGGGCAGGCATCTCTATCTCAGGAATTATCGTGATATGGCGTTCCGCCGCGTAACGCACCAGCTCCCGGATATCCTCCTGCGTGTAATACCCGCCTTGAGCGGCAGGATCCTCCCGCTCGCAATACTTGCGTCCATCGGCAGTATTCCACCATTTCTTCCATTCCGCTTCCGGGCGCCACGCTGCAAAACTTGTGAGCCTCGGGTATTTTTTGATCTCGATACGCCAACCGGCGGCATCCGTCAAATGCAAATGCAAGCGGTTCAACTTATAACGGGCCATAGCGTCTATCTGCTTCTTGACAAACTCCTTCGGGCGGAAATGACGCGAAACATCTATCATGAATCCGCGGTACCCGAACCGCGGGGAGTCTTTAACCGTCACGGCCGGAACTGTCCAGCCTCCCCGTTCATCCGGCTTCATCAATTGCAGCAATGACTGCAAACCGTAAAACAAACCGGTTGCGGTAGAGGCCGATACCGTCACTATTTCCGGTTTAACTTCCAAAACATACCCTTCGGGATGAATGCCCGCATCGGATATTTTTTGAAAAAATACGACATCCTTGCCCGTATGATCTTTTCCGTGCCATTCTTGTCTCCCCGTAGATAACTCCGCTGCCGCGTAATTGACTAAACTTTCCTTCTCCGCTCCACTCAGATTGGTGTGCCATGCCGTAACTTCCGATATACGGAACTCTCCTGTTCCCGGGAGTACTTCCCTCGGGACAGGAATCACCCTTTCCTCCTGTGCCGACAATGTTCCCCAGACACCCAGGAACACGCTGAAAAACAGATTCCGTACAAACGACATATCTTCCGAATCTTTCTTTAATTCACTACTATTTCATCCACAAACAAAAACGCCGGGTAACCTTTCCCGGGATGCCAATCGGGCATTACATTCTCGGGAGAAGCCATAATCCGCATGTAACGGGCTTTCACCGGGGCAAATGTCTGCTTATGCACATACAATCCGTTACGGTCGGATTCCTGCATCTCCGGGTATTCCCCGAAAAACACGCGCTCAAAATTTTTCCCGTCCTCCGAAACCTCTATGGCCACGGAACGCACGTCGAATATCCAATCCCCTTTTTCTACGCAATTGTGAAATGTCACGGAAGAGATTTCCTCAACCCGGCATAAATCGATCGTCACATCCATATCATTACCCCGGAAAGCGATCCAACGCCCCGTTTTATAATTGCCATTCCCCTGCAAACCATCGACAAGAGTCGTGATTCCGTTGAACTTGTACTGCTCGTTTATGGGCTGGTTAGCGACTATCGGCTTGCAAGTCGATTTGCCGAAAGTGATCTTTTCCGTCACTACGCGGCTGTTTCCTGAGGGACGCACCGCCATCGCCCGAAACGTTCCGCTTTGACTGACAGACAACACCCCCGCCGTCACCGGCGACTGAACCGTGGGTTCCGTCCCGTCCAGCGTATAATGAATCGGTGCGTCGTCAATCGTGCCCGTGAAAATATCCACCGTCCCGTTTTTCGTGTTAACGCGATAATCTGCCGTCACATCGAATATATGCTTCGCGTAATTATATCCCAGGGCATCGTACAAACGAGTCAGCCGCAACAATCGTTCTAGAAAATCAGCGTAATCTTTCTTCTCCGGTTGGCTCCACTGAATTTCGCAAAGAGCCGCCCAGCGCGGTAAAGCCATGTATTGTAATTGCGGGAAAGTGGTGATATATTCCGTCCAATGGTTCGCCTGCACGCCTTTGATAAACTTCTGCTCGTCAGAAGTGAGCATTGAAGGTATGGGTTCGTAACCATACACGTGTGCTAGCGGGGAGTAACCTCCATTCGCTTCCGGTTCTTCCTCGGTATCCTTGCTCTGGTAATGATTGAAATACAAGTAAGTGTCCGGAGTCATGATCACATCATGATGTTGGCGTGCGGCCTCGATACCTCCACCTTCCCCGCGCCAGGACATCACCGTGGCATTCGGGGCCAAACCGCCCTCCAGTGTTTCGTCCCAGCCGATCATCCGGCGCCCGTGTTCATTTAAAAATTTCTCCGCGTGGCAAATAATAAAACTCTGCAAATATTCCTCCTTCGTGTGCCTGTCGTCACCTTTGATACCCAATGCTTTGATACGGGCCTGACATTTCGGGCATTTTTCCCATCTCACCTTGGGGCACTCGTCTCCTCCTACGTGAATGTACTCGGAAGGAAAAATCTCCATAATTTCTGTCAATACGTCATCGATAAAAGTCAACACGCTGTCGTTCCCTGCACAAAGCACTTCTTCGGACACTCCCCACATTCTCCACACTTCGTACGGACCTCCGGTACACCCCAAATACGGATACGCGGCCAATGCCGCCTGCATATGTCCCGGCAAATCGACCTCGGGGATCACGGTAATATAGCGTTCGGCGGCATAGTCCACTATTTCCCGTGCTTGCTCCTGCGTGTAAAAACCGCCATACGGCTTACCGTCATATTTACCGCTATTATGCCCGATCACCGTTTCCGTGCGACGGGAACTTACTGTTGTCAACTCAGGATATTTCTTTATCTCGATGCGCCATCCCTGGTCGTCGGTAATATGCCAATGTAATCGGTTCATGTTATGCAAAACCATCATATCGATAAACTTCTTCCCCTCGTCTACCGTGAAAAAATGGCGGCACACATCGAGATGTACCCCCCGGTAACCGAAACGCGGCTCGTCTTCTATCCCGACAGCGGTTAATACGGGAACACTGTTCGCCTTTACAGGGATAGCCTTGCGCAACGTTTGTATGCCATAGAATACGCCTGCCTCACTTGCCCCGGCAATCACTACTCCGCTGGCAGACACATTCACACGGTACCCTTCCGGATTTTTAATACTCGAATCTAATTGTAACGTTACATTTTTCTTCCTGCGCGAACCGGTTTCCACCCGGTAATCCCGTCCGGTAGCCGCTTTCAGGTAATCCGCCAGAAACAAAGCGTTGTGGCGCATTGCCACGTTCTCTCCCGGGTAAACAATACACACGCCATCATCCAACACGAATTCCCCGCCTGAAAAATTCTCCCGGATTTCCAGCGGGGCAGGAATAATTTCGTAACACGACTCACTCTTTTTCTCTGAACACGCTAAAAACCAGCCGGCTAAAGCAATCACGCTGACTGTTCTAAATAAATTTTTCATAATAACCATTTCATAACTACAAAAATAACACATGCAAATAAAATAGCAAACACGTGCCCGAAGTAATAGGAGAATAATATAAAACGCCATCTCTTTTTTTACCGGTGTTTCGCTTTTAACAAGACCGGATTCGGTTCGGCTGTCGTTCCTGAGTCGTAGGCTTCCTGGGCGTATCCCGGTAGTTCATTGAATAATTTCCCGGTTTGTTGCAGGAGATTTTTTTAATTTTTTCTACCTTTACTGCAATTTTGGTGATGTAATAGATTTCATCCGTTACATAAAAGGGAATCCGGTGAGAATCCGGAATAGTGCCCGCTACTGTGAATCCCGTAATTGATAAGTTTCTTATGCCACTGTCCAATGGAGGATGGGAAGGTCGCTTTTCAGGGATAAGTCAGGAAACCTGCCGGAATTATACAGAAAATAAGCATTCCCGGGGTCAGAAATGTGATCGTTAAATGTCTAATTTTCTATCGATTAATGAAAAAGTGGTGTGCGCTGACAAGCGTTTTGTTGTTTGTCATTGGTCAGGTATGGTCGCAAACGACTATCAGCGGTAAAGTGGTGAGTGTTGAATCCGGGAATCCGGTAGATGGTGCCAATATCCGGGTAGACCATAGTCTTGCGGGTTGTTCGACCAATGCTAAAGGAGAGTTTATCCTTCGGAATCTGCCCGAAGGAACCCATGAGTTGCGGGTGACTCATGTCAGTTATGCTCCCAGATCGGTTACGGTAAAGAGCGGGGAAAGCCAGGTCGTTGTGCAATTGGAAAACAGCTACATCAATATCGGTCAGGTTGTAGTCACCGGAACGGGAACACACCGGCGGATGAAAGACAGCCCGGTGCCGGTATCGGTTATTACGGCTCAGGATATCCGGGAAGCCAACCTCTCGACCATGGAAGAAGTATTGACTAAGATGAATGCTTCGTTTGCTTTTGTGACGAGCGGTATGGGGACAACCATGAGTTTGAACGGCCTGAATGACGATTATATACTGGTGTTGGAAAATGGGCGCCGGCTGGCCGGGGATGACCGGATTTCCCGTATCAATGTCGCTAACATCAAGCGGGTCGAGATTTTGAACGGTGCTGCCTCGGCGCTTTATGGAAGCGATGCGATAGGAGGGGTGATCAATATTATTACCGACGATGCGAAGAATGTGATGCAGGTTTCCAGTGATACCCGTTATGGGAGTAAGGGGCGTTTCTCGGAGGCTGTGAATGCAGATTTTAACCGGGGTAAATTCGGTTCGTATACCTCCTATCAACGCTTGCAGGCCGACGGATGGCAATTGAATGCTTTGGAGGCTGCTTATGCGACGGATAAAGAGACAAAACGGAAATATCGTAATCCGGAAAAAGACAAGGCAACGGATAAGGAAGCTTCGACAGCCTTTTATTCCAATACAGTGAATCAACGTTTTACCTATGCGGTGAACGATCGTCTCACCCTGGGGATAAGGGGTACGTATTATAATTGGGAGAACGATCGGCCGGCATCGGTGTATAAATACAATATGGAGCATGAAACGTATACTTATGGCGCAGGAGCTAAATATATGATCAATAAATCTGCTTATATCGATGCCGATTTTTATTCCGATAATTTCACTTCGCGTTACGACTCGGTCAGTAAGCCCGGAGAAGCTTCCCGGGGGAAAGATACCCGGAAAAAAGTACATTATTACAATGGTTCGTTAAAAGGTATTTTTAAACTCGGACAGGCACAAAAATTTTCTGTGGGTATGGAGTATGTGAAAGAGACTTTGATGAGTGCTACCGATGATCTGGATGGGGAAAATATGTATACGATGGCTCTTTTCCTGCAGGATGAAATCCGGTTGTGGAAGAATTTTCAGGCTGTGGTCGGGTTGCGGTATATCTATAACGAATTTTTTAAAAACTATGCTACTCCCAATGTTGTCTTGAGTTATAAGTGGGGCGACCTGAATTTCAGGGCATCTTATGCTTCCGGTTTCCGGACTCCTACTTTATCCCAGTTGTATGCCACGGATGTGGCGAAAACGACGGATATGGTGACGATTCCTAATTTTAACCTGAAATCCGAGAAAAGTGATTATTTTATGCTGAATGCAGAATACGTACACAATAGAATTTCGTTTTCTGTATCCGGATATATCAATAAAATCCGGGATATGATCAACTACCGGGGAATCGATCCGGCTATAGCCGAACAGTTGGGGTATGGTAAACACGATGAGGCCCAACAGCGGGATAATATAAGCCGGGCTGAGGTAAAAGGGGTAAAAGCAGTATTGAATGTATATGCCGGAGCCGGTTTTTCGGTGGGGGGAAGTTATCATTTTATGGATACCGAAGATAAGACAACTCAGGAACCGATCGATAAAAGTGTGAAAAATGTCTGGACGGCCAATGCCCGCTGGGGACACCGCTGGGGATTATATCATCTGAATGTCAACCTTAACGGTCGTATTCAGGAAGGGCGCTACTCTAAGACCTATTATTATGATCCTGCTCCCGGTTTTTCACAATGGGATCTGAATACCCGGCATTCTTTTAACTTGAAATCGGTGGTATTGGAACCGGGGTTCGGGGTGGAAAATCTTTTCGACAAAGTCGACGACCGCCCCTGGAATAGTAATTACTCGACTTTGAATCCCGGTCGTTCGTTTTATGTCAGTTTGTCTGTAAGATTTAATTGATGCGACTATATTGTTTTTGAATTTTATATGGAACATATCCTCTTGCTTTTAGCAATATTGGCACTGGTAAAGTCGGTGTGGGTGATGAGTTTGTGGCCCGGGAAACGGTGTGTTTTAGTATTTGGTTGCATATGTGTGGTTTTTATCGTTTCAGTCCATGATTGTGTCATAGAACTGGGAAAGCCTGTCTTTGACCGGTGGATTTCTGATTATGATTCTTTACTGGATCTTTCCCTGTGGGCTATGGCGGATCTTTTACTGACTGCTTTTCAATGCCGGGTTGCTATGCAATACCGGTTCGGCGGTTCTCTGAAGTTTTGGGAAAAAATGCTATTGTATTGTCCACCGGTAATTATTTTCCCTGTCTTATTTTATATTTGTCGCTCGGGGAGTTGGGGGTGAATATGGAAGATGTGATGCGGGCGAAAGCGACGGAAATGGCTGTAAGTCCGCGGCAATTGTCGATGAGTGAGATGATGGCGATGGCTTCGGAAGCAGGTAATAATATTTCCGAAGGCGTGAAAAAAAGTGAGGGAGGAATGAAAATGCCGGCCGGAATTCCGAAAGTCGGTAAGATGCCGGATTGGGTGAAAAAAAGGATTGAAGCCCGGAAAAAGGCGGAAGCGGAAGGGAAAAAAGCGGAGATGCCGGAAGTTCCGGCGGAAGAAAAAGAATTTGCACAGGCGGTTGGGGAGATTGAGCGGACAGCTGAAAATATACAACAGTATGTACAGGAATTGCGTGAGTCTCCGGAACGGGAAATGCGTTCGTTGTTGAATGCGTTGAACGGTGGATTTATAGCTCCGTCGCCGGGAGGGGATGCTGTGCGTAATCCGAATACACTGCCGACCGGGCGTAATCTCTTCGGTATTAATGCCGAAGCGACACCCGGTGTGAGGGCCTGGGACGAAGGGAAGGCGTTGGCCAAGTCCACGCTCGACCGGTATTATCGTAAGCATGGTGAATATCCGCGTAAAGTCAGTTACACTTTTTGGGCGGGGGAGTTTATCGAAACTGAGGGAGCGACTTTGGCTCAGGCTTTGTATATGTTGGGGGTTGCCCCTGTTCGTGACGGAATGAATCGTGTGACAGACCTGCGTTTGATTCCATCGGCTGAACTGGGTCGGCCGAGGATAGACGTTGTGGTTCAGACCTCCGGACAATTACGTGATGTGGCTGCTTCCCGTTTGGAATTATTGACTAAGGCTGTGAAAATGGTGGCTCAGTCGGAAAATGACACTTGCGGGAATTATGTGTCGGAAGGAACGGTAGAATCAGAAAGAATTTTGTTGGAAAAAGGTTTCTCTCCGAAAGAAGCCCGTGAACTGTCGACAGTACGTGTTTTCGGTGGAGCCGGTTATGGAACGGGAATCACAGGATTGGTGGAAAAAGGAGATGCCTGGGAAAAGGAATCCGAGATTGCTGCCCGTTATCTAGTGAATATGGGGATGATGTACAGTGACGGTAAAGCCTGGGGTAAGTATGGTAAAGAAGTTTTTGAAGCGGCTCTACATGATGCGGATGTGGTTGTTCAACCCCGTCAGAGTAATACATGGGGAGCTTTGAGTTTGGATCATGTTTATGAGTTTATGGGTGGTCTGAATCTTACGATAAGGCAGATTACGGGTAAGGATCCGGAAACTTATTTGAGTGACTACCGGAACAGGAACCACATGCGCGTGCAGGACCTGAAAGAGGCGATAGGGGTAGAAGGACGTACTACTCTTTTTAATCCTGAGTATATTCGTGAAAAAATGAAAGGAGGAGCTTCGTCGGCCGCTCTTTTTGGTGAAACGATCCGGAATACTTTCGGATGGAATGTGATGAAGCCTTCGGTGATAGGAAACGATATTTGGGATCGTATCTATCAAGTGTATGTAAAAGATGAGTTCAATCTGGGGATACACCGTTTTTTTGAAGCGGAAAATCCGGCTGCGTTGCAGGAGATTACAGCAGTGATGTTAGAAACAGCACGGAAAGGATACTGGAAAGCAACGGAGGAGCAATTGAGGGAAATATCCGGCTTGCATGTCCGGTTTATCAGTGAGCATGGACCGGCCTGTTCCGGATTTGTATGCGATAATCAGAAATTGCAGAAATTTGTAATTTCTCATATATCTGAAAATGGCCGTGAAGTATATCAGAAACAATTGGACAGGACCCGGGAAGTGCAAACCGAACATAGGCAGAATGCGGTGGTGTTGAAAAAAGAGGTTTCTTATCAGCCGGCGCAAGAAAACCGGAATACCTTAATCGGTCTGAAACCTGTATTTACCGGGATGCTGATCGTTGGGATACTATTGGTTTTAGTGGTAATTTGGAGGCGGAAAAAAAGATAAATGAGAATTTAGCAGTTGGTTTGACCATCTAGTTTAGCTTCTATCTCTTTGATTTTCAGCTTGCCCGACATTAGTTTCGGAAGAAGTGTGTCACGAAGGCAAATAAGCCTGTCATTTTCTTGTAACACCTTTGCCATTTGCTCAAAATGGCAAAGGTGGCGTTCATCGTTCTTGCCTCATATTCGGAGGGTATTCTGATTTCAAATTCGGGCAATGCTTTTTTATTAAGGTGAAGTACGGTAGTTCCATTCACATATCCGAGACAATGTCCCTTAAATTGTATTTTGATATAAAGGGCAAAGAGATTGGCTATTTTATCTTATTTATCAGTTATTATCCATTCTCCTATTTTACCTCCCTTTCTAGTCAGCCTTTCATCTGCTCGTAATTGCCCCATTATCTTACGAACTTGCCGTTCACTTAAATCAAGCCTTCTTGCAAGTTCTGCCCTTGATATAGAAGGATTATTCTTTATCAGTCCAATAAGGTCTTCGACTTCTTTTGGATCACTTTGGATCATCTTTGGATCATCTTTGGATCGCTTTGGATCGCTTTGCTCTTCTGTCCTCCAAATGACTACTCTGAAATCTTCCTCCTGGTAAAACTCCGGTGTCTTCAACCCATAATCGCGACATTTCTCAATAATATCTTCTGTACCAGTACCAACCTTCTCGATATACCCCTTCCAATACATCGGATCGGCTATCAATGGATTAGTCGGCAGAGACTTATGAGGTCCTTGAAGTTTCTGCACCGTGAGTCCATACGGTAGTTGTCCTGGATTCCAAATCTCCAGCCTATTCCGGAATAGCATCACCTGAACACTTGCATTACTCGTATAATCTCTATGACAAATGGCATTGACAATCGCTTCTTTAACTGCATCAATAGGCAATTCAGGATGAGTTGGAACAGATGCTGTTTCTCCTTCATCACGAGTACCCACCCAATTATTCACACGACTCATTACAAAACTCGTTGATTGATCCACCAATTCAAATACATCTCCACGATAAATCTGATATGCTGGCATAGGCTTTCTCACCACATTACCATAAAACTGAACGCATTTAACTTCTGAAGGTATGAAATATTTCTGAGGTTTCTTGCCGAAAAGCAGAATTGCAGCATTGGCAATCCTATCGTTTTCATCAATCAAATCCAAATGAGTAAGCAACTCTTTTATGGGAGTATCTACCGAAAGTGGAAAATTTCGTTTTGAACGGGCAACTTGAAGAAAACTACGTATTTTATCCTCATCCAAATCATCAAGTGTAGCTCCATTGTCGTATGAGGCATCGAACGGTCGCCATCTTATATATTCTTTTTCCTCAAGATAACGAATCAATGATGCATATACAGATGTACGTAATCCTTCTAAATCCACGAATGTCTTGCGAACAATATCACGCTCCACTTTCTTTATCAGAGCAGTCTCTTTTGGATGCCTATCGTCTTCATTAATGCTCTTGATATAGATTAAACGGCTCTTATGTAATTCCGCAGCTAAATCGTATTCTCGTTCTGTCGGTGAAACACCCTCTGCATCTTCATATCCGTACAAATTACCATACAAGCCCAAGTATATATCACATAGTTTCACCTCATTCAAATATACATGACTTATCGGATACTCATTCGCTGGAACCTCCTCAAAAATGAAAGGTTCAAAAAATTTCCCCAACAATACATCTGTTCGGATATAATGACAAAGCATAGCTCGCTCTTTCGAGAACTCACTCTGTACACTGCTTATGAATATTTTAATTCGTCTCATAAATGCGGTAAATTCAGTATATATACTTATAACTTTTCTATTGTAGGACTTGCCCATAACCAATTGTCCTCAATTTTATTCTCATCAGGGAAATAAGACTTCTCAATAATAAGTTTCGCTAATTTAATGTTGCTCTTTAAGTTACTAATATCTGTTTCAGTTAGTGAAAACTTAAAATTATAGATAAATGGAGACTTATTGCCTGCTATATAAACTTTGCATGATGCCGTATAACTTCCTTTCTTCCATATTATAGAGTCATCACACAATCGCATTAAATCGATGTATTCACTTGATTGTTTTATAGTATCCACATTTATATTTCCTGTATATTTTTGATTTTCAATCAGCTGATTAATTTTATTGATCAACTCTTTTTTCTTCTCTCTAAAATATACCGATTGGAATCCTACAAGTTTTTCAACCAACGCATCCCTATATGAAACAAAAGCTATAGCTTTCTGCTGTTTACCCATCGTTGCAGATGCAAATGGTGCTTTTAGCTCATAATAGGTTTCTCCATACCAAGCCCAATTAAGATTATACGTAGAATTATTATTATCCTTGATTATTAACTCCATATTCTCTACCAAGGAAGATTTATGCTTTGAAATGAATGATAAATTCACATTTAGAACGGAGCCAAATGCGATATAACCAACTTGGGCTTCATTATCGCAAATAATATTAAGTTTGGGTTTCCTAAGCCAACTCACAATCCATTTAATAATTTGTGGCATCCAGGCTAATGCACCAAGAACCGCAGTTATTTTAAATAATGTATCCATAATATATATTATATATATACTAATCAATAACTTATAATTGTTCCCCTACACCTTTGAACTTCTCGATAAAGGTAACAATTTTTTGAAAAACCGTCTGCTTCTTCGTTAAATATTGCGGATTAAGAGGACTCATTTTAGGCAATATGTTATTAAAGTCTGTCCCGTTTTCACTTGCAAATTTACGTTTCAAATTATTTCTCCAACCATTTCTTAAACAATGTCGCTTTCTCTTTGCTTATCACAATATTCTCATCCTTACATCCTTTCAATCTTACTATGAGTTTGGAACTGAAGTAAAAACTGATTTTTCTGATGCCATTAATGTTGGCGATATACTGTCGATTGAGACGGAAGAAACGGGCAGGGTCTAAAGCCTGCTCCAGGTCGTTCATGCTCATGGGCAGCGGATAGGATGTGCCGTCGACGGCAAACGCCGTGATGCGGTTGTCATGCATATTGATGTAGCATATGTCGTCAGCGCAGAGCATGCAAAGCTCGTCACCTTTCGTGATTAGGAAACGCTCGCGGTATTGGCGCGTGTCGTTAAGCACGTCGTGCAGCGGACTCACCACGGCAGACTGCTGCGCATAGCGGTTAAACCGCAGTTTGCCGATTGCGGCACGCAGCTCACCTGCGTCAATCGGCTTCATCAGATAGTCGAGTCCGTTGTTCTTTATCGCCTCCATTGCATATTCGTCGTAAGCCGTGGTGAAGATCACGAACGACTGCGGCATCACCTTGCGGAACGCTTCAAACACGTCACTGTCGGCAAGTCGGATGTCGGAAAAGATAAGGTCATAGTCGTTGTTGGCGGCAAGCTCCTCTGTCACCTCCACCACACTTTTCAGCGGTCCATGCACGTCTATCGTGTCGTCAATATCCATAATGAGCCTTTTCAGACGTCTAGCGCTGAAATGGTCGTCTTCTATAATCAATACCTTTTGCATCGTTCTTCTATTGTTTTCGTTTTATGATTGGCAGTCGCACCTCAAAGGCATCCTGACTGGCTACGAACTCTGGCTCTGCCTCGCCCTCCAGTCGGTAGCGTTGCTTCAGGTTGCTGATACCTATTCCGTACGACTCTATGCTCTGGTCGTTGGTCTGGTTGGTATATATGCGGTTGTTCTTTATGACGAGCATGTCGCCCTGGCGACCAAGAGACACATGAAGTTCGGTGCCGCTCTGCGGACAGTTGTGCTTCACGGCATTCTCGATGATAAGCTGTAGACTCAGCGAGAGAATACATTCGTTGCGGTCGCCGTGCAAATCGTCGGCGTGCAGGACGATGGCGTTGTCGTATCGCATGTTGAACAGCCCGATGTACGACTTGATGAAGTCGGTGCCGTCGGCAAGGGTTATATACTTCTTGTCGATATGCTGAAGTATGTAGCGGTAGATATGTGAGAGTTTCACGACATAGTCCTCAGCCATCTTCGGGTCCTCCCCTATCATTCCGGCAAGTGAACTAAGACTGTTGAACACGAAATGTGGGTCCAACTGCAGCATAAGGTATCGCTTCTGTAAGGCGAGGTTCTCCTTGCCTTTCAGAACAATCATGTCTGAAAAGTGCATCGAAAGGTGGATGAGTGCTACAAGACTCGCTATCAGTCCGAATAGGAAAGACGTTCCCCATATATCCTGCATCATAAGCTTAGGTGCTACAAGGCTCAGCAGCAGTTCGCAGCCACCAGCAATAAGCAGGTTGAAGCCCAACAACACCAGTCCGTTCTGCACGAACACACGGTGGCCCTGCCATTCGCGCCAAAAGCGCTGCTGTTTGAACAGCCATCGGTTGAGATACAAACTCGAAAGCGAGAACAAACCGCAGAGTGCAAAGTCAACAAGCAACTCAGGATACAGTCCGCTTACAGACTGTAGGAAGTCGGGCAGGTCTACCAATATCCAAATGATGTCGTACAGGAAGAAGAAGATAAGCGAGTAGACAAGCCACTCAAGGAAAGAGTTCTTGGATCTATGCATAATTATATAATAAAATGATTATCCTTGCTCCAACAAGTTCTTATCTGTCAAGAAATCCAAGAGTCCGACAGTCAATACTCCGAGTTCGTCCTCCTTGCGATGAATGTCATCACCAACAATGACAATCTTACGAAAGTGGTCATTGATTGACAATAATGGGCGACGTTCTTGCTGTTCCTTTTCTGGCGTAGGCATGTGGAAAGCCGACTGGATATACACTCTGTATGGAGGGCGGTTCACCACAAAGTCTACCTCCAACT
>OGOV01001144.1_pt1 | contig 24778 bp, 17 predicted proteins | sample 1552711 | NCBI WGS metagenome assembly OGOV01 (sample SAMEA2580216, study PRJEB22360) | human gut metagenome | biome: human gut; feature: human-associated habitat; material: faeces | place: Denmark | collected 2008/2010 | reverse complement strand
CTGAATGACGGAGATAATGCGACTACAGGACACGGCTATCTGGATATAGTTGATTTCATCATTCAGAACTGTACGGATGTAGAGTGTAATTTGCAGGAACTCTATCGTCGTGTGGCTTTCAATATCTGCATTGGTAACAGCGATGACCATTTCCGCAATCATGGTTTTCTTTTGACTGCAAAAGGCTGGTCGCTATCACCTGCATACGATATGAATCCTACTTTGAATGCGTATCAAAGTCAGCTTATTTCTGCAACCTCCAACAAGGCAGACCTCGGCATTTTGCTTGATGCTTGTGGGGATTATATGCTTAATTGTAAAATAGCGGAGAAGATTATTTCAGAGGTTACTGAAGCGGTGAAAGGATGGAGAGAGTTGGCAGTACGATTGAGCGTGTCTAAGCGTGAGATGGATTTGTTTGCAGGAGTGTTGGATGAACGTCGAATGAATAATTTAAGGTAAGGTCTTTTATGAATATCGATATATTATGAAATTTGTGCACTACATAAATATCTGAGTTTTGCAGCACTTTGTACTAATAAATCGTAAAATACTGAAAATAAGCACTCGGCAGTTTGGATTTGTCATTTATATTTAGTACATCCGTACTAATATTTATAGCAAATCCCATGAGAACAGGAAGGCCGGCCAAAGCCAGCACGATATACAAGGTAAGCATCCATGACAATGGAGGACGGAAGTACGCATCCACCCAGCCTTTCACTGTTGATGACGACGGCAAGAAGCATTACACGCACAAGCACTGGGGCATTGTTGACGACGACATGAGGTTTCACCCAAACTCGACATACTTCTATGCGCTATTATATTTTATGAGAAATATTCTCATAAAACTTGAGTTTATGTGATTTTTTCACTTACTTTGCAGAAAACGACTGATATGTTACTGAGTTTTACATTATCTAATTTCCGGTCTTTCAAGGCGAAAAAGACATTGGATTTAACAGCTGCGACAATTAAAGAATATGAGGAGTCTCTGTTCTCGACGGTTGGACTATCCGTCCTTCCTTCTGCGGTGCTGTACGGAGCCAATTCAAGCGGAAAAAGCAATTTGATAGAGGCTATACGTACATTTCTCACGACTGTATATGATTCTGCGAGTTACAATTCGTCTGAAGAACTGCCGATGGCGCCTTTTATGTTTGACGAGGATAGCCGCACAAAGCCTTCCTGCTTCGAGATAGAACTTCTTATAGATGATGATTGGTATCGCTATGGATTTTCAGCAAAGAAAGATAGGATATGCGAAGAGTATCTGTACTTCAAAACCGGCAATAAGGGTCGTGAAAAATGTCTGTTTGTCCGTTCGGAAGACGGCATTGGAGTCACATCTCACTACAAATCTGCGGAAGATATGGTGGAAAGGACCCGGGACAATGCTCTATTCCTTTCTGTGGCTGACGCGTTCAATGACAGAATTGCCGGCCTCATTATGCGCGAACTTAAAGGTTTTGCCGTTTTCGATGGAGATAAATCGGAAACTCTCTCCGAAAAGGCGATCTCGATTTCAGACGACGAACTGAACTCTTTCCTTTCAAGGTTCAAACTCGGATTTGAGACTATCAGAAGGGTGGACAACCCTTCCATCAGGGCAGTGACGACTCATAAAGTATATGACGCAAGCGGGAAAGTGGCCGGTGAGATATCAATGTCCCTTTCCGATACCGAGTCCAACGGGACTAACAAACTTTTCGACATGGCACCGATTTTCGTGAAGGCCCTGTCCAGCCGCCGCGTGCTTGTAATCGATGAGTTCGGCAGCAGTATGCACCCCATGATTACCAGAATGCTCATATCCCTTTTCAATAGCAAAGAAACCAATCCGATGGGTTCGCAACTGATATTCACGACTCATGACACCAATCTTCTTGACAACAAGTTCCTTCGTCGTGATCAGATATGGTTTACCGAAAAGGATGAGACGGCATCCACAGACCTATACTCGCTTGTAGAATTCAAGGATGCTTCCGGCGTAAAGGTCCGCAACGACCGCAGTTATGAAAAGGACTATATCAATGGGCGGTATGGAGCGATTCCATATTTGTAGGAGAACTTGGCTATGGCAAAACATCTGACAAAGAAACAGCGTGAAGAATTATCTTCAAGACACGCAGGAACAAAGTCACGTCGTAATGAGGGGACCCGAGAACTTTTTTATAGCTTTCTGATAGTAAGCGAGGGAACTAAGACTGAACCTGAATATTTTCGGCACTTTACGAGCAGACGCTCGCGGGTGCAGGTTGTCGGCGCTGACCGCAGCACAAAAAAGTTGCTTGAGGAAGCGCTTAGGATTCGAGATTTGAGCACCTTCGACTATAAATGGCTGGTATTCGACAAGGATGACAATGAGGATTTCAATGAAGCGATACAGCTTGCCGAGAAAGCCGGTTTTCAATGTGCCTGGTCTAATGAATCCTTCGAGCTTTGGTTCTGCTTGCATTTTATTGACCTGAGAACGTCGGTGAGTCGTCGACAGTACATTGACATCCTCGAAAGGGAGATAAGGCGATATGTTCCGGAGTTTACATATAAGAAGGGAGGAGATGTGATGTATGACATCCTCCGGAAATACGGAAGCCAAGAAAATGCAGTATTGAGGGCACAAAATCTTAGATTGGCTTATTCCGGAACTGATTATGCCTCACACAATCCATGTACTACCGTGGATATTCTGGTGGACAAGCTAAAGAAATAGAGACAGTTCCATAACATACGATTAGTACGATTTCATGCCCCTAGAAAAATGAGGTGTTTTTACCTATGGCATTTCCAGGCATTTTGCGCCGGATAGTGGTAATTTATGGAATATGATAGGCCTTGGATATCCCACCGCATTCATTTTGAATAATTTTAAAATAATAGAAAGGTGAAGGCAAATGTGCACACAAATGAAATTGATTGAATGCTTCGATATTTCACAAGAAGTATGGAATATACCGTTGTTTCAAATTCTTGATGTGTACACAAATGCGAGTATAACATAGACTATTTTTGACGGTCGAAAAATATATGGCATATTGTGGCATATTGAGGAAAATTAATCGTACTGAAAATCGTACTTAAAGGTTTGAAAACTGTGCTACAAGTATCTGAAATGAGGTTTATCCTTCTCTTTAACGAGGAGGAGTATTAAAAGCTAATTCATTAAAAAATCAGTAAATTAGGTGAGCATTAGTATGACGTCCTTCCGTAGTTGACAAGGACATCAGCAACCTTCAAACGGGTCGGCTCTCTGTCGTTGCGTGAGCTGCGTCACATAGGTAGGATGTATTTAAATAATGCCCTCGGGAATTTTAATTTGTAACCGCGTGTATTGTGATTTTATTTTACTACATTTGGTACTTATAGGATTAATGTTTTCTCAAAAGCATTATTTTAATACATAAAGATAAGGGAAATAATACATTATGCAAGTTTTCCTTGAAAAAAGATTATATTTTATGGACAAGAAGCAACTCGCGGAAGGGTGTGGCGTATTCGTGAACGGCCAGTGGCAGGTCAAAAACCTCAAGTTCCTGGCAGAGTTCATGAATCAGACGGGTCTTACGACCGAGGACATGGCAAAGGGCGTCGGTCTCCTCAGGAATTCAGTCACACGCTGGTTTATGGTGGACGACACTACCCTCAGCAGGATCATCACCGCAGCGGACTACTACGGCTATGACTTCATAATCTCCTATACGGTTCCGATGAGGGAGATAGAAGGCACCAGGCTGGTCATAGAAAAGCCTGCACGCCCCATCAAGGCTCCCGGCAAGAGGCTGGATTTCATACGTGAGGCCATGAAGTCGGCTGCCATTACAAACGTGGCGCTGGCGCAGAAGCTGAACGTCATCCGCAACACCGTCCAGCTCTGGTTCAAGAAGGACGACATCACTATCAGCAACATCTACAAGATCGCCGAGGGCTACGGGTGGGAAGTCAATATCACGTTCAAGTTGAAGCCGCAGGGCGAATAATTCTTTCGGAAACATTCAAAACAAAAGACGATTAGATAATTAGTCTGTAGTGGAAATAACAGTTATGTCGCTGTTTCTTGTCGTTCCGAAAAATTGTATAGACTTCTTTCTAAGGTATGTAACATCTTTTCGCAAAAGATGTGTACCTTAGAAAACAAATAACCAACAAGTAAGCAAAACAATTGCTAATCAATCAATGGGACTACTAGTTTATAAAATAAGTGACTATTCACATACTGCTGAAAGAGAACAGTATCGCGCGATTTGTCAAATGCTGAAATCACGTTTTTCGGAGAAATCCGAACTTTGCATTTTCGTTGCCAATTGGAATATTTATGACAGTGAACTTGATGGGCTTCTAATAAAGCAAGATGCCATTATTGCAATAGAGTTCAAGAATTATGGTGGTAGGGTTGTTGCTGTAGAAAATGGTGATTGGAAATTATCGGATGGCACTATTGTCAAAGGAGGCGTGAGAAAGAATCCTTATAAGCAGGCTCAAATAAACAGAAGCAATCTGCTTAACGGGTTGCGGGATAGTGGCTTCGTGAGCGCATCTAACCTAAAACACATTTCGTCGCTGATTGTCTTCAATCAGCCTATTGAATTAGATGCCAGTGGGATATCTCGCAAGACAAAGAGTTGGCTGCACATATGTGATAATGACCATTTTATCGACAAAATCGAGGACATAACGTCACCCAAAACGAATTTTACCAATGCGGAACTCGTCAAGCTTGTTTCTGATTTGAATTTTGATTGTGGCGGGGATTCTCTGGATGAACGATATAGTAATCTGATAAATCCATTATTGGAAGATATCCCGGAAGAGTTCATGCCCCAACCTCAGGCATTGACCATTTCCAGCCTGGCCACTAAAGATAGTCTCATCTCTGTTTCTGAGACATTGTTAGGAGTTGACGATTTTCAGATTCCCGCATACATTGGAATAGACTTCGGGACGTCAACCACTGTTGTTTCCGTTGCAAGGAATTACGATAACAGGATGACCTGTAAGACTGTTGAAATTGCTTATCAGACAGCAGACGGCGCCATTGGCCGAGATGACCGTATTGCAACCATGCTGGCAGTCAAGAACGGTCGTCTTCTAGCTGGAAGAGGAGCGGAAGAATTCAAATATGATTTGGAGAAAAACGTGGATATTTGGTACTCATTCAAGATGGAACTAGGAGAGGATTTGGGAGACCTGTATTCAAAAAGTTGCCGGCCTGATATTAAATCGCCAAAAGATGCTGCGATGCTTTTCTTTAAATATCTGAAAAAGCAGATTGAGAAAAGTGTACAAGCTTCCAGATACGAGTATGCAGTTACAATTCCGGCTTCGTTTGAGGCTAACCAGCGGAAAGATTTGGTTGAAGTTCTTGAAGCAAATGGTATAAATATCAGTAAGCAGGCTCTCATTGATGAACCGAATGCGGCATTCCTTAGTAATGTCATTGAAGACCAGCTTTCCTGTAAATCAATGATGCTGAGGCCAGACAGTAATTTGTCGATTCTGGTGTTCGACTACGGTGCCGGCACATGTGATGTTTCCATTCTGGAAGTTGGTCTTGACCAGCGGGGTGCTTTTTCTAAGAATAGAGCGATATCACGTTTTGAGAAGTGCGGAGGTGATGATATCGATCGTTGTATTGCATCAAGGATTCTGTACCCTCAGATTCTTGAACAGATTAAGGAACATGAAGAAGATTTGAGACAGAATAAGAAGAATTATCTGTTGGACCATCTGATGAAACCTGCAGAACTCCTTAAAATTGAGATCTGTGAGAGGGTTGCAAATCAGATGACTGACGGGATTCTCCCTTCGCTAGCCACGAGTGATGATGTCGTGACATTGAATTCATCATACCGATTTGAATTTGATGGCCGTTGGGTGATATTTGAGAACCCTCATATGTCATATAAGGAGTTCAATGATATTATGAAGAACTTCCTTAAGCAGGATTTCGAAGAAACTGACGAATTTAATAGTATTTTTAAAAGTATCAATTCTGCCATTGACAAGTCTAGCTTGACTAAGAACGATATTGATTACGTCCTTTTGATAGGTGGTAGTTCCTATAACCCTTACATCCAATATGCGCTACGTGAACATTTCAATGAGTCCACATTGAGGATTCCTAGGGACTTGCAAGCCCATGTTTCAAAAGGCGCTGCGATTCACTCCCTTATTTACAATGGACTGGGGCATAATATCATCAATCCTATTTCCAGCGAGCCGATATTTGTTGTAACAAATGGAATTCAAAATCAGCGTATATTAGTGCCTGCCGGAACGTATATGCCAAGTGATGACATATTGATTGATGACTTGGAGACCAGTCAAGAAGGACAATCTTGCATAGAACTTCCAATTTGTGTCGGAAACATAAACAAAATCCTTTGTAATTTTGTCATCCAAGCGCCAGATAGAAGCGGCTTCCATCACGGCGAACGTGTGAAATTAAAGATCAGGCTTACTGCTGATAAATTATTGAAAGGGCATGTTGAAGTCCGTGGCAGGACTTATGAAATTGATCCGCTCAATCCGCTTTCAAACAAGTCGTTGTCTCCAGAGGATGCTGCCATATTAAAAGCACAGCGTGCCGTAAACAATGAAGCGAGTCGACATGATGGTAAAGCCACGATTAGCACTCTCAAAGATTTAGCACGGGCCTATATTGATGCAGGAAAACATCTTGATGCAGCCGAAACTTATGAGGATATTAATGAATTGTATCCTGGAACAATCTCTCTCAACAACATCGCTTTGGAATATGGTGAGGCCGGAAAACAAAAGAAAAAGGTCAAAATGTTGGAGGAGGCATACGAGGAAGCTCCCAATGACCCAACAATAATCTTTAACTTGGCTTATAATATTAAGGCGGATGATTCGAAGAGATATAAAGAACTTCTAGAGAAATCCATCTCACTTAATCCGAATGAACCATGTCATCTTTATGACTTTGGCTGTTGGCTTCGTAATCATAACGAACGGCAACGCGGACAGGATATGATAGACCAAGCACTTCATATTTGGGACGAGCGATTCAAGCATGGCTACATGGAAAGTTGGGATTACAGTTGGTACACATCCGCGCTCAAAAGCATTGGTGAGTATTCAAAGGCCCGAGAGGTGAGCGAGTCTAAAAAGAAATCAAAGATAAGCGCATTCAATACTGACAATTTAACTCAAATCAGATAATAGATATGTCTTCTTGGATTATTCGACGGGACAAACTGGACCCGGAACAGAGAAGCATTGTTGATGCACCAATCAACAATAACATGTGGATTTCAGGGTTTGCCGGAAGCGGCAAGTCTGTGATACTTGTGCATAAGGCCATAACGATTCTAGAGCGCAACCCTGATGCGAAGGTGTTGTTTGTGGTCTATACTCAAAGTCTTGTCGATTTGTTTAGGACCGGACTTGCGACTTTGAACCAGCAAGGAATCGAGGTCAAGACCATTTACGAGTTTATGGATGGCGACAATATGTATGATTATATTTTATGTGATGAGGTGCAAGACTGCACAGAATCGATGATTAGTGCGATTAAGAGCCGCGCCCGTCGTAACGTAATCGTTGCCGGAGATAAATTCCAATCTATATACGAACAGGATGTGCGGTTTAAGGAGCCTACTATCAACCCTCGAACACTCATCGACAGCATCTCTGCTCGAATAGCGGAACTTACCAAAATATATCGTCTGACGCCTTCTATCATTGATGCAATTGATCGATTTCTTCCCACAATGCGTCTTGCCATTAATGGTAGGCCGAATGCGGAAAAAGTGGACGTCGCCATCAAGTTGTGTAAGTGTAGCAACAAAAGAGAAGAGAGCGCGTATGTATACAATAATGCGGAAAGGTATATTAGCCATAACGAGAGAACAGCTATTTTATTCCCCAAGCATCAGGATTGCATAGAATTTTCAAACTATATTTTGGACTGTAACGGAAAGCCTCAGTGGGAACCTGAGTTAAATAGATACAACAAGCCGGATTTTGGGTCATTAAACCGTCACCTCGCCTCCAATGGAATTAAACTGATGTATGTAGGAAACGGATATGGTTCGCTAAAAGAGTCTGAAGATAAGAGCCTTGGTGTCATTATGACATATCAGTCTTCAAAGGGCTTGGATTTTGAACATGTTTATTTGCCGTTCGCTAGCAATGATATGTTCATTACATATAACGAACAAAGAAGCAAAACCATTTTCATGGTTGCAATGTCAAGGAGTAGCCGGAATCTGACAATTTCTTACTCAGGCCAGCTCTTTCAGTATGTAGTATCCTTTAAATCTCTATGTACAGAGATCAGCCCTAATGAACCGACCACTAACGTATCCACAAGCGGAGAGGACTTTGATTTTTAGATTATGAACAGAATTGCATTAATAAACAAAGATTTGTTTGCTGACCTATTGAGATTCGGCAAAGTCATTCTGCCAGATTATTCCTATTCAGTTGTCTCTAAAGAACTTCCTATTGAAGAAGCTCTGAAGTTGATATTGGATTCTGGTAACCCAATCGAGTATCCATCTCAGTATATCATAGTAGCATATGATAATCCAGGCCATGCTAAAGAATTGCCGATAAGCTCCGTAAAAGAATTGATTGCTACTGATGCTGATGGGAAACGCCTGTTTTCCTCCCAATTCAGGGATGATTTGATCATCCAACCTGAAAGGTATGAGCCGATTTTCCAAGAATATCTGGAAGGTTCTTTTCAGAAGGAGAAGATTACGAAAGGCATTGTCGCATTCAGAACACTGTGTGGCTTGAATGTGGCAGACAACTATGATGAAGAAGTATCTGTTATCTATCGAGGTATTTCTAACCGGATTAGATTTCGCCATCATTTCCAACTTCCGGCTGAGGAACGATACGAACCATACTCCCTTATGATTTCATATGACCGGCATGCTCCATATCCGAAAGGGCGGATTGGATATTTCTATGATCTCATCGAAACATTCTGCTATCATAGTAATCCAAATCTCGGTTATTCTGATACGGTTATTAACGGCACTTCTATTTTTAGACAGATTAGTGCACTACCACAAAGTTCAAAACTTAAACAGATTGAAGATGCGATAAAGGACGAGAAGTTCACACAGCTCTGTAATAAATTCTTTTACAGACCAGGAGGATACATGGTTCCTTATATTTTCTTTGTGCTTAGAGACGGATTCAGAGATACGGAGTCCTTCTTTAAACATGCAAGTTTGATAGAAAATCTCAAAATACAATATCCTGATGCGTTTGATTCCGCCAGTATATTTATCGGAGGTTTCTTTGGTTTTGAGAAGTTTTATGACGACTATTACACGGCATTAAATCTACCAATATTTGGAAGAAAGCCGCCCTTTCGCGCCGCGGAGCCTGTTCCTGCAGCTGCTGACGAGACTCCTAAGAAAGTCGATTTAACATATGCGGATAATCCTGTCATTTCAGGTCCTAAAGCAGATGCGAAAGATGAAACTGCATCGTCAACGCCTCAGAATCCGTCATATTCAAACGATTCCTCAAATGGCATTTTCCCTGAGGGAACCGACCTATTCAACAATATGTATTACATCATTGATAGTTGTTTGAAACCGGGAAAGTATAAAGATAGCATTCTTGCCGGATTAAGCAAATATAAAGATGATGATAATACTCTTGAAATCATTAGAAAATTACTAGTCAGTCAGAAAGAAAATCAGAAATTGATAAAGACGCATCTGACTCTTTCGAGATATCAAGTAAAGGAGTTCAATGATATCAGAGATAGTTTTCGATTATCAGAAAATAAGTAACATGATGGAATACACCTACGTACAAAAGATGTCAATAGTTAAAGTGCTGCTTGACATAATAAGTGTGGATGGGAAAATTGACGCCCGCGAAACACATTTTTTCGAAGAAATAAAGATTAGGTTAGATTTAAGTGCTGAGGATCACTTCCGTGTCCGCGAATATAATACACTTAACTGCTTGAGTGTTATTAAAGAGATGACAGTAGAGCAAAAGAACTATTACCGCGAACTTATGAGTGGAATTATCCTGGCAGACGGGGTCATTGAAGAAAACGAGCAGATCGCATATGATAACATATGTGAATTCTGCGGCATTCCTAGCGACTCCTTGAAGGCAAAGTGAGATTCGCGATAAAGTTGCGATGGGTAACGTATTATCGTTTGAGATTTATGGTGAACTTAAACTTTTAAAGAGAAATGAATATGGCATTTTTTTCTGTACAATCGGATCTTGAGGTTCTTGCTCAACAACTGAAAAAGAAGGTCAAGGCCCTTCTCGCTGTGTACGGCCTACTTATTCTTGGCACGATTCTTTTGTTCCTAGTAGTACTTGGACTATGTGTCTGGGCCGCTTGGGTTATGTTTGATTCTGGCTATATCTCTGCAAGGGCTATAATTGTATTGGTGGGTATTATTGTCATTGCTGGCATATGCGTAGTGGTTGTTCTGAAGCCAGTCTTCCAAATCTTCGAGCCCGAAAAACCGAAAGGAAAGGAAGTCTATCGCAAAGACGCTCCTGAACTCTTCGCTTTAATTGATGAGGTGGCGGAGAAAGTTGATTGCATGAAGCCAAAACACGTGTATATTTCCGACGAGTGTAATGCATATGTAAATTATCCCAGCATGTTGGGATATATCTTCCCCGGAGCGCAAAATCTGACTATAGGTATCCCATTGCTCTATGGGATGAATAAGACGGAATTCAAGTCCATCCTTAGCCACGAATTTGGCCATTTCACCCAGAAGTCTGTCAAGGTGAATCGAGTAGCTAACCTGTCAGAGTTTGTCTGTGCTGCCATCGCTCAATCCCAAGAGCAGATAGAGAATGCTGATGAAGGTAGCTATGAGGCCTCAGCTGTTCTTTTCGCCCGTCTCGCCACTAACATCATGCTCAAACAGTATCACAAGGTTGCGCCTCTGAATGGGGCCCTTTCCCGCGCCCAAGAGTATGACGCCGACAAGCATTCCTACAATGTTGTAGGCTCCGAAGGCTGCATGTCTGCTCTTTGTAAGATTCAAGAGCTTTCTTCGCGCTGGGACAGTAACTTTATTCCTTGGCTTTGGGATGAAATTAGCGACAGGAGAGCGCCGGAAAACGTTTGGTCTCTGTTTAATAAGTTCTCCGGGAAACTGGATTCTTTCATGTTCTCTAATATGAAAGCTGATGAACATTTCAAGCCATCATTGGGAGAATTTGATTCAAGGATTAGCGATATCGAAAATACCGATACACATCCCTCTACAAACCAAAGATGTCTAGCGATAGCATCTTATCCCTTGAAAGCCACTAATTGGGACGATTCTCCAGCAAATGATTTGTTCCAAGAGAGTGCGATAGAGGAAATGTTTAATCATGTGGTATTGACACTCAAGGATAGACGATTTCCGCAGACAACGGAATTCCTAAAAAAAGACATCAAAGACGAGGAATTACTTTCCCGAATTGACGGAGCATCATCGTCATCGCTTATGGATTATTTCTTCAACGATGAAATTTTCTTTCAGAAAGAATTATTGGAAGCCGTTGAGACGTCAACTACCGATGTGGATTTCCCTTTTACAAGAGAATTTGCTAACAAGATAAGGGAATACATAACTGCTAAGAACGATTACAATACTCTATGTAGAATCGTTGACGAGAACGCCAGTCAAAGGCGGTTTCTGTACAATGGAAAAGAGTATAATGGCACAAATGTGCCAATTGCAGAGCACAGGGAGTACTACTCAAAGAAATTTGACCAAGCATGGTCGATTGCGTTGAAGTGTCATTCTTGGCTTAAAGGCAAAATTGCTGGGAATGAAGACGAAGAGCACTGCTATAAGGATATGCTTTGGATCAAGCAGGTTGAAATCCGTCTTGGGGAATGGATTGATAACATGAAAACCGTTTATCAAATTGGCGCAAATCATGACCACTCAACGAAGGCTACTGAGTTCGTTGACTCTATGGAGTCCTCATTCCGTAATCTCCTGTCTCGTTTCTTTGAACCTGGAAAAGATGGTTCTGTATGTTTCAATTGGCTCGCGGACAATACAGGCCTCTCTGATGAGATGAAGAAACTTATTACGGACTTTATGTCTAAGGCGCACCGCGATAGCGAGGAAGAGTTCTGTGACGTTTTTCAGTATGTTGGCTCTGTCTTTGAGAGGCATCATCAACTAAACTGGAATATGCTAAAGGCTCAAGTAATAATGCCTGAGTTCTTGACGAATAAAGAATATAATTCATAGATGATTTAAATATTCATCATTGACCAATATTTCCATAATAAAAATGTTGTCCTGTTCAATTTATGAGTAGTGCGATTTCAGTTTTTCTAAGAATTGAAGCAAATTCACCTGTAGTATTACGAGGTTTTTTGTGCCGAATAGTGGTAATTTATGGAATATGATAGGCTTTGGCTGTCCTACCGCATTTATTTTGAATAATTTTAAAATGCCATAAAGGTGAAGGCAAATATGTACACAAATGAAATTGATTGAATGCTTCGATATTCCACGAGAAGTATGGAATATACCATTGTTTCAATTTCTTGATGTGTACACAAATGCGAGTATAAGATAGACTATATTTAGCGGTCTAAAACCATATTGCATATTGTGGCATATTGAGGAAAATTAATCGTACTGAAAATCGTACTTAAAGGTTTGAAATCCGTGTTACAATGTATCTGAAATGAGGTTTATCCTTCTCTTTAACGAGGAGTATTAGTAGTTAATTGCTTAATAGTCAAATAGTTAAGGCGGAACATTATTACAATGGGCCGCCTTTTCTGGTTTTTCAAAAGATGCGTTACAGGTAGCTGTGGTGCGATTGTTTATTGCGAAAAATGCCCGGAGTGTCTATTGTCAGAACCCTTCCGGACCGCCGTTCTGGTCCAGCAGGTCATGGTAGTCTCCATCTTGAATGGCATCACCCACAGGGTCTGCATTGCCGCCCTTCTCAATGAATTCCTTCGTCCTCTTGGCGGCATTCGGGTCGGGTTTCCAGTCGCCGGGCCCGTCGATGTGCCCGCCGATATCCATCTTCTTTGCCTCTTCCGGAGTGAAGACTTCCTTGTAAGACTTGGGCTTGTACTGGTTCTGTTTGGCCCGTTTTTCCTGAGCGTCAGTTACAGCACTAACGATGATATAGGTCAGAATCAACACGCCAATGGTAATCCAGGCCCAGCTGCTGGACTTCCGATACCAGGGCTTCTCGTTATGATTATTTACTTCTGGCATATTCTCTACATTTATCTTTGACAGCTTCCAGTTCTCGACTGTAATCGGGATTATGGGTGTAATTCACCAGCGGACGGTATTTGTCGATGAGTTTCTTCTCCACATCATCCATGGTCTCAGTAGAAAATGCAATGAAGTTGACAGTGAGCGATTCTCTCATCCATTGCCGAATGGCCTCCGTGTCCTCCGGGCTGAATTTGAAATTAGTCTGGTTCTTCTTTCCAACCAGCGAACCTTTCGGAGGCAAATACCCCAGCATTGCTCCAATGCTACGAAAGAACGTTGCCGCTCCAATATGATTCAGTTCCTGTTTCCAGAAACGCTTTCGGAGGGAAGTGGATGCCTGGCCGATATAGATGACGCCATCCTCACGGACCTTCCCATACTTTGCCGGTAAGCGGACACTTTTACGGAGCTTGATGCAATACAGCCCCGACACATCAGGAACCATCTCACCAGACAGAGCGCCGACGGAAACAAACTCTCCCTGCAGCAGTTTTTTCTCCGCAGCAGCCAACCCATTCACGGCTTTCGGGGCGGTGACCACTGACTTCGTCGCTTTCGGAGTCACGGCATGGCGGGAAGCAGATTTGCCAACTGAAGATCCGGCCAGTTCATAGATATGGTTGATGACACTTTTCTCTGCACCGTTGAGGGCTGAACCTTTATGGCGCTTATACGCCGATTCGACAACGCCTTTGTCAGAAGGAAGCGCAAGTTGGCCACCTGACAAGAATGCGCCCGTCGTTTCCATATATCCAAGCACCTTCCGCGCAGCCCGTTTCCTGATGCTCGGATTACTCAGTCCCTTGGAATCCAGATAACGGTCCACAAGGTCATTCATTTGCTTTGTAGTCATAATCTTGGGGTTACACCTGCAAATTTAAGCATAACTCTCCGAATCTCAATGTCCCTCTGCGATATACATTACTTTGTCCCTGTACTACCTGCACTATCATCACTACCTACACTACCTGGACATGTTTTGTGCCGATGTCAGAAGAAAAGCGGTCAAGGTCAGCAGTCCCAGCTGGAGCTGGGCCAGCTCACCTTGGTTCCAGCCAGCGCCGCCCTTTGCGCGGACGTGGGTATAAGCCGCGTGCATCTCAACCGCAAGCTTAAAGAATTCGGCCTGGAGCCGCCAAGCGTTCTTATCCGCAAGTGCAGGAAGAAACAGGCTGCCCGGCTGCTCGCCGACAATAAGGTAAATGTGTCCGAAGTAGCCTACAGGATAGGAAAAGAACTGAATCTCAATGTAGGCCTGACTACTCATGTTGCCAGGCATACCTTCGCCGTCAAGGCCATCAACAGGGGCGTAAGCATTTATATCCTCAGCAATCTCCTTGGTCATTCATCCGTAATCGCCACCGAGAAAACCTATGCCAAACTGTTGCCGAAGACGCTTGACGTCGCCCGGTCAGCAATATATGGTGGTAAGTAAGTCAATGTTGAATGTGCCTGAATGAGGGGTGTCTGTCGAAACGTCACGATATCGGGTGAGGTAACGAATATTGTTTATTTGCCCTATATCGTGATATCTTCTTCATGTTAATGTTAAAAGGGCCTGCAACAAGTTAAATCAAGTTACCAGCAAGTTAAATTATGCCCACGTCGGGATGTACTTCATATACCGTGGTGCGGTATCCGGATCAAGAGGTTTGATGAGTCTTTGACTAACAGCCTCCTTGATGAGTCTTGATATGCTCCCGGTCAATGAATCTTTTACTCCGAACCGCTTTCTCAACGATGAATTTGTCAGTCCATCCCCCTGAATATACATTAGACCGCCACGCAAAACTGGAGAGGCAATTAGCGTGAATGACTCTCAGAATTCGTCAACGAATGGATTGGCACATTGCTGTACGGAGTGTTATTTTGAAGAAGGCAGCACAAACAGTCCTTGAAAGGCTAGCCATTGAACATAATAAGACAGCTGAGTCAATGTAAAAATAAGATATTATTATTATCTTATTATGCGAATTTATGTTATATTAAGATAGATTTGTTAACTTTGTGCTGTTAATATGCGTGAATATGAATATGAGCAAATACGACCAGCAACAGAAAGAACAGATTATAAAAAGACTTGTTTTTGACAATCCATGGTGGGCTACCGGCAAGATTGCGGAAGACTATGATTCAATGCCACGCCGACCTTATATAGACCTCTTCTATCCGATTGTGGCAGATCTTTCGCTGCGTAGGGCTGCTATTTTGATGGGGCCAAGACGCGTCGGAAAGACAGTAATGATATATCACGCCATCAAGCGGTTGATTGATAGTGGCGTTGATGCCAGGAGAGTCATATACATGTCAATCGACACCCCGATTTACAGTAATGTTTCCCTAGACGAATTGTTCTTATATGCGCGAACATCTCTCCATACCGAGGATGTGGACGGGTTCTTCGTCTTTTATGATGAAATCCAATACTTGAAAGATTGGGAAGTTCATCTTAAATCAATGGTCGACACATATCGCAAGACCAAATTCGTTGCATCCGGTTCAGCGGCGGCAGCATTAAAGATGAAAAGCAATGAGAGCGGCGCCGGTCGGTTCACTGATTTCATGCTTCCTCCATTGACGTTCTTTGAATTTCTCCAACTCCAAAAAATGGATGGCTGTGTCATGGAAGTCAAAGACCGTTCAATCTGCCCTTATGATACGCTGGATATTGATGCGTTGAATAGATATTTCTTCGAATATATAAACTATGGAGGGTATCCCGAGGTCGTTTTTTCGGAGAAAATCAGGGAGAATCCGAGTCAATACATCAAGAACGATATTGTTGAGAAAGTCTTGCTTCGAGACCTTCCGAGTCTTTATGGAATTTCTGATATTCAGGAACTTAACAAACTATTTCTCCATATTGCTTTCCGCAGTGGCAATGAGTTTTCATATGAGACCCTATCAAGCGAGGCAGGTATAAAAAAAGATACAATCAGGAAATATCTGGAATATCTGGAAGCTGCGTTCCTTATAAAAGTTGTGAATCGTATTGATCAGAATGCCAAGAAAATGCAGCGTGTCACATCGATGAAAATATACCTCACCAATCCTACACTGCGTTGCGCCCTATATACACCAGTCAGTGAAAACGACGATGCGTGCGGAGAAATGGTGGAAACGGCTATCTATGATCAATGGATACATGGAGAGAAGACTAGTTTCTATTATGCCAATTGGAACAAGGGTAGAGATAAAGGAGAGGTTGATATCGTTTGGGTTGACGCTGCTACTCAGAAAGCATTCTCTCTTGCCGAAATCAAATGGACAGACAAGTTCTTCGAGGACCCTAGTCAACTCAAATCGCTGAGGAAGTTCTTGGCTGCAAATGATGGAATACGTAAAATAATTGTAACCACAAAATCAAAGCGCGGTAAAGCAATTGTTGATGACAACACGTTTCTCTTTATTCCATCCGCTTTGTATGCTTATTGGGTGTCTCGATATCTTTTCGAAGAGAAAGCAAACCAGATTCTTCTTCCTGAGCGAGATGCATAATAAGCATAAAAAAATCTCTTATTCTAACATTTGCTTGTAAGTTATTAAATATCAGTAAGATGGAAGTGTAAAATAAGGGGGGGGGGGGCAAAATGTGCATACAAAGGCCTCACGTACATTTTCTGTCCAAAAACAATAGGGGACCGGTCTTCCATGTATGAAATAGCCATGCGTACCTAAAGCGCCATTCGCTTGACAACCAACGAGTTGGTGTTCCAGGTATGAATATATTCACACACCTAAGAGTCAGTGCCCCCGGTACAGGGCGTTCTATTGGCGTTCCGGACTTCCAGGTGCGAGAAACCATTCGCACCTGAAACGGCATTTACTTGATTGCTAACGAGTTGATATTCCAGGTATGAATATATTCGCGCACCTGAGCGTTACGGCATATTATGGTATGCCGAGCCTTAGATCCGCACAATATTATGTCTGGTTGGTTTTGAAGGCGCTATATACCATTAACAGATACAGTTACCTTAGTGAGTTTTTTTGTATGCCTGCAAACGCTTGGATGTCGGCACGATACGGAGGAAGATAGTCAACTCATATATATTTCCTTTAATTTATAGAGAGAACATACACACACCAACTCTTGCCGGTTCTTCACGGCACTTGCCAATCGTGAAAACCCTTGCATATTCAAGATATTTTCACAAACTTTACGCTGCCGGATGGGATTATGTTTCCAATCCGGGGAAAGGCTGCGATATGGCATCCCCGTGCCAAGCTGATTTTTGTAAAACGAACAACGGTGCTCCAAGATTCCAAAGCTTTTTGCAAGGAGCTGAAGTTTCTTTGGAAGACACCTGACAAATTTATTACAACCATGAGACGTAAAATGTTTTTTGCGGCGGCGCTCTGCTGCATTGTTTCCGCGGTGATGGTTTCCTGCGGGAAGGACAATCCTGACACTCCCGAACCGGAACCGACGCCCGATCCGGAACCGGAAGTTCCTGTTACACCTAAAGATACCGTTGTCTATGCGGTCGGACAGGAAGCCGTTCCAGGGAAGGGTTACTATTATGCGACAATCTGGAAGGACGGCAAGAGGATCCTCCTCTCCGACGGGAGTTATGACGCTTTCTGCAACGGAGCCTATGCTGACGGCGAGACTATCTACATCGCGGGCGAGGCGACAGGTGACCTTGTGGATGACGGTTACTATGAGCCTTATCACCAGAATGTCGGCGTGATCTGGAAATTCAAGGCAGGTGAGGAAGACAAGGCGGAAAAGACCGTCATCAGCGACGGGAAATATTCCACATCCCCGATTGCGGTGACTGTCGCTGACGGGAAGGTCTATGCCGCGGGATTCGACACTCCTGACTATGACAGGCGGGCCATCCTTTGGACAGACGGTCAGCCTCAATACCTTACGGACGGTAAGACTGACGCGTTGGCGTACTGCATCTATTCCGATGGCAAGGATGTATATGTCGGTGGATATGTGCAGCCGGCCAGCAACAAGCAGGGTGGCATTGCCACCATCTGGAAAAACGGTGTGGCTCAGAGCCTTACAAGCGGCAACACGGTAGCTAAGGTGAACGCCATCTGCGTCGATGGCGGGAAGGTCTATGCGGCCGGATCCGAGAAAGAGTCAGGCGGAAGATGGAAAGGCGTTCTCTGGATTGACGGTGTGGCACAGGACTTCACCGACTACGTCGGAACAGAGGTCACCGGCCTCTACGTCAAGGACGGAGAATATGTCATCGAAGGGAATATGACCGAGACCAACTCAGCCAAGGACATCTGCCCTTACATCTGGACATCAGCAGGCGCACAGAAAGTCGCCGAAACGACTCTCTGCCAAGGCGTTGGTCTCGCTGTCGCAGGAAATGACATCTATGTGGCCGGTAACGAAAACGCCGGCTATGACTCTGAGTACAACCAGATCAACATCGCCTACCTCTGGAAGAACGGTGTCGAGCAGGAGCTTGAGGTCGAGTACAAAAACGACTTCTCCCTCTGGGGTGTCATCTGCGCCTATGTTGAAAAGAAGTAATCTTTCTGAATATCCCAACTCAGGCTGGCCGGGGGAACTTCTTCGGCCAGTTTTTATTTTAGGGAACTATGTAGGCTGGAAGTATCCAGCTCACCATTCCATTGCCACGGCCAGTTTAGGTTACTATATAGGAGATTGAATCGGGACCTTCGTTGAAAAGGAGATCCATACTCGCCTCGGCCAGTCCTATTTAGGTTTGGTTACTATATGTTTTTTTGTTTTATAGTACTGATGTTTAAGTAATTGCGGCCTGTCGACATCCGATGCGATAATTTGTATGTCAAGGGCTTAATTTTCATCGTAGTCATACAATAAACTAACAGACAAGGAAAGGAAGAAGATTTCGGGCCTATTCATCGGGTGAAAAAAGTGGTTTTCTGCACCCGACCCCAATTTGTAATGACTTTTCGGGTGTCAAACGCTCCTTTTTTCACCCGGAACAACAGCCACTTGGATCTGAGTCGATTATACCACACGCCAAGGTTGGTGAATGAGAATCAGGAATGTTGCTTCTTGCCTCTTAGTTCATTTGGCACACCAGAAGAGCACTTCCTATACCATACGGCGTGTCCCGGTATATTTGATAAACAGGAAGGCCTTCGGCCGTATATTTTTCTGTTCAATAAAGCAAATGGAGATCATTCTTCCAAGTATGAAAAATCATACGTACCTAAAACAGCATCCCTCTGACAAATAGATAGTTAGTGTTCTAGGTGCGAGTATATTCACACACCTGTGAGTCGGCGGCCTCGGTGCAAGGCGTTCTATTTGTGTTCAGAACTTCCAGGTGCGAGAAACCAAACGCACCTGAAACACCATCAACTTGATAACCAGGGGATTGTTCTTCTATGTGTGAATATGTTCTCGCACCTAAGTGTTATGGGCATATTATGGAATGGTCCGCAAAGCCACAAAGCCACAGTATATTATGCATAGCTAATCTTAAAGGCACTATATGCCATTAACGACACTGTTATCTTTGTGAATTTGGCTGCTGGCAATCATCTGGACGTTGGTACGATAAGTGGAAAGATAAGTCAACAGATATATAATTTCCCAAGGAGAATGGATGTGTAGTCCAGTTGAACGAACGCTCCTTCACAGGCGTTAACTTATGTAAATCACGCTTTTAGAAGGACAACGCTCCCTTCACGAGCGTATTCCTGTCATATTCACGCTTTTGGAGGACGTGAGTTTAATTTAGGAAATGATATATGAGCTTGATTGACATTCCACATTATGGAGCTGAGACTCAGACACACACGAGTATTACTTTCAACGGCGATTATGCAACACAGCAATGCACAATTTGTTCATTTGCCACAACTTGGCAAAAAGGCAAATTGCAAGGCTAAAAGCCTCTAATATCCTCATATCCAACTCAGGGAAAGACTTACTCAAAATTTCAAAGCGAGTCCTAAACCGTAATTCTGTACACCAAGGTTAACTTCAATATTTCTCTCGGCAAACCCATTAGCGGAATTGAAACTCCTTATGGATTTCTTTATCATAGACGAACCCACTAAGGAACATGAAAATAATAAGTTGCTTCAGATTAAGAGAAGATTTTCGAGGATAGATCTTTTTTTGAAGAAGGAGTGTGCCGGTGGCACATGACTGATGAGAAAAGAGATCTAGACCGAAAAGATTCCTTAAGATGATGCAGGTTATTTTTTGAATGTTACTAAATCCAGAGGAAGTCCCAATAGAACCAATCCAGCAGAGATACCATATACAGTACCGTCTTCATCAAGACCTCCACCTACGGCAGAACCGACAAGCCATCCTAAAGCGAATCCAGCACCAACACCGATCATAATGGAGCCTGTGGTCTCAAATAAGCGTCCAGATTTGTATCGACGGTAATCTTCAGGTGATAAATATCGGCTGGCATCAATTGTATGTCATCTGACCATCAATAAGACTCTCGGATATGTCGTCATTCGCTCTGAAAACTTCTTTCTGACCATTCTCATATGCAATGGAATACACATCTGATTTCGGCGAGGCATAAATCACATCAACGTGTTTGTCCACATCCAAATAACGAATATAATAGAGGCAACAATTTGTTTAACCAACTAAAACGACTATCTTTATGGCTGTTAATGGACAGAATTTATTGTCAAGTGCACTGGACTTGCCCAAGAGTATGTGGAAGCGCTTGCGCAACAAAAGAAGTAATATGACAAGCAAGGATTACAGGGATTTCGCGGTGGAGCAGATGGGGCTGCTTGAGGGGATTTGCACGAAGCCGATGATGGGAGAGTTTCTGCTGTACTGGCAGGGGAAATATTTCGGAGGAATCTACGACAATAGGGTTATGGTCAAGAAGACCAAGACCAACGAGAGATTCGGGATGCCGGAGGCGATTCCTTACGAGGGGGCCAAGGCGATGTATCAAGTCAACATCGACAACCGGGAGGAAGTGGCGGAGGTCATCAAGGCTACCTGCGAGGGACTGAAATAGACCGCTGCACAAAAATTGCTGACGGAAAGTTTAACGATTATATTATTAACGAATATTCAGGAATATGTTGGAGATAGGTACAAAGGCACCGGAGTTCGTTGGTGTGGATGAGAATGGCAACGAGGTAAGTCTCAATGATTTCAAGGGAAAGAAACTTGTGCTTTACTTTTACCCGAAGGACAGCACTCCGGGATGTACGGCGGAGGCTTGCGACCTGCGGGACAACTACCATCGGTATCTTGCGCTTGGGTATCAGGTGCTTGGTGTCAGCAAGGACTCACAGGCCTCGCACCGGAAATTCATAGAGAAATATTCTCTGCCGTTTCATCTGGTGAGCGATCCGGAATGCGCCATTCTGAAAGCTTACGAGGCTTGGGGGCTCAAGAAGCTCTACGGAAAGGAGTCATACGGGACATTGAGGACTACCTATGTGATCGATGAGAACGGAATCATCATCGATGCCATCGGAAAAGTCAACACCAAGGATCATACTACGCAGATTCTCGGTTCGGAGAAATAGCCTACATCACCTCGACGCCGGCAAAGGAGCATTCGGCGATGATGAGGATGGTGTGGGAGCCTGACTGCTGACGGAGGCGGTCGGCGGTCTTGTTGTTCACGCCACCGAAGGCGGAATTGGAACGGACATCGACATTGACATCTTTCGGGACATATATTCCCACACCTGCAAAACTTGCCTTCACCCGAACCTCCACATCTTCATTGAATATGGCGCTGCGGAGATCCAAGCGGACTGAGCCGAAAGAGGCTTCTATGTCCGCCCCGTCAAACTCCTCAGCCTCGACACGATGATTCTGCTCGCCAAAAGCCGATGAGATCTTCAGGATATTCCTTCCATCGCGGGAGATGATCGAGCAACCTCCTCTGGAGTCGTGACAGTTCCAACTCTCCGGACGGCCGCTCTTGGAAAAAATCAACATAATGCCGAAAGCGATGAATATGATCGCGAGGCACAGTTTCCAGAACACCGACCAGTCAATATAGCCTTGCGCTTGAAGCAGCAGTATCGCTCCGAGGGCTATGCCGCTGAAAGATCCCCAGTTAGGATGGGCGATCAGGTGTGCGGTGCAAGGCAGAATAATAAGGAGTGTCCACCAGCCACGGAAGAATATGTCGAAGCCTATCACTCCGGTGACATTCAGAATCCACAGCACGCCTATGGCGGCTATGGAGAATCCCAAAAACAGTTTCGCTAACTTTTTCATACATTAAAATTAGACGCTGTTTTGAATTGTTTGTTTGAAGGTTTGAAAGTGAAAAACTTCAGTTTCGACCGCTTCTTCCAAGGAAGATAGCGGTGCTATCTGACTGAAGAAGCGGGAAGAAAATGAAGATTTTTCACCTCAAAGAACATTTCAAACAATTCAAAACAGCTTCTTAATAATTCTTATCTGAATCACAGTGGCAAAGGTACTACGGAAAACTCTTGTGGCCATGGGTGTGACAAGGACAAAAGGCACATAGTAATTATCTAATGTTCAAGAACATAACAGTCAAGACTATGGACAATGAGGTACTTCGACAAGCTCAGTGAGCGGATAAGAATATATTTTTGTTACTTGAAAGATGAATATTCCGTTACCTTCGTTCAGATAATTCCTTACGAAACGCTTTCAGCACGATGTGACCTGGAAACACTTGCGTTTGGTCTTCGGCTGAAAAACTCGTACTTGGAGTGAGGACTTTTTCAGGCGAAACCTCATCTCGGCTATCTCAGAGGCATTGGACCATGAAGGAGTTCTGTAAAAATCAGTGCAGTTAGTTCTGAGTCCAGCAGTCACTCGCCAAACAATCAGAACGTGGCGATGAACTCGTCGATGGAGGTGCCGTCCGGGAGGGCGGAGGCGACACGGGCCTTGAGACGCTGCTTGCCCTTCGTGACGGAGGTCGGGGATATTCCCATCATGGCAGCCATCTGCTTGCCGGAGAAACCGAAGCGGAGCAGGACGGCGATGCGCAGCTCCGCGGCGGTAAGCCCCGGAAAAGAAGACTTGAGTCTCTCCGTGAAACGGTTGCAGACATCATCCAGAATCTTCTCCAGCCTTCCCCACTCGGCATCGGACAGATAGCGCGGGTTCTGCTGGAGCGACATCGCCAGCTTGTCCTTGAACATCAGCACCGAACGCAACTCGCTGCGCTCCGACTCACTCTCGTGAAGCAAAGTCTTGCTCTCCCCTATCTCGCTGTCCTTCCGCTCTATGGCATCATCACGGTTCCTCAGACGCCTCCTGAACATACGTACGATCAAGTACAACGCCACAATCAGGGACAACACCGCAGCCACAGCAGTGCCTAAAATACGGCTTCTCGACGAACGGATGTCCGCCTTCCCGGCCTCTACACTGTTCCCGATGATCCTGTCGTTCTGCTGAGACGCTTCCAACTGGCTCTTGATCTCATTATGGATGGTCAGATACTTGACGGCATTCTCTTTATCATCAAGCAGATCGCGATAGACAATGTAAGAAAGCTGTGAACCTGAAAGCTTCGCTATCAGATCCGAAGCCTCCATCTCCTTGGCGGCGTAGAACAACGCCGAATCAGGAATATTCATTTTACGGAAAGCATCCGCAAGGACAGCGTAACGCACACGGACCTTTCTTTTTCCTTCCCTGAAAAGCCTTTCCTGCGCGCGGACATCGGTCGAGGCGCATTCCAAAGCCTTATCGAATTGACCGTTACGGCTGTAGCACGCTCCGAGATTGTAAAGAGCACGGGCATAGTCATTATCATCTCCCTTGGAGATCTCCGCCGCGCGGTTGGCATATTCAATGGCCTCCGAATAGTCCTTGTTCTCGTCTCCAAGGAACAACGCACGGTGCGACAGATTGATCAGTGCCGTCACCTGAAACGCCAGCGAGCCCGCCTTCTCAGCCTCCTCCAGACCTTTCTCCAGATAAGGCAAAGACGCGTCATACCACTTGCGGTCATTAAGCACGACAGCGTAGCGCAGGTTGATCATCGCCGCAAGCATATGATTGCCAGAGCCTTTAACCTCTTTTGTGGCGAGAAGCAGATCATTGGCCCAATCCGCCTGGTTCCCCGATTTGTTGTCCTCGCGGACGACCGCCCTAAGATAATACGCCTGCGCCTTCCGGTCCCGGTTGCCGTATTTCAGGATATAATCAACCCCGACATTCATCATCCCCTCGTCAATCCCCGGCTTGTAGGCGTTGTACTCCGCGAATGTCCTCAACAGACAGTAGGACGCATAGAGATAGCGGCCGGAGGACTCCGAATAGGAAGCGGAATCCAGAATGATCAAAGAACTGTCAGGGCGGGAGTCCAATAGACTCTCAGCCCGACTCAAATCCTCAGGGAGTCTGGCTCCACGGCCGCACGAAGAGGCCACACAAGCACAGACAATGAATATAATCGCAGGAAACTTTCTCACCATAACTTTTCACAAGCATGTGGTCATCCGCTGGTTAGTCCAATCGGCGTTTGCCTGAACACAAAGTTAAGTAAATTTCCTAAAATATCCGGTTTACATCTTCTAAATGTTGAACAGTGAATATTCTATTTCCCGCCAAGGCCCTTGCCGCCGCC
>OGOV01001138.1_pt1 | contig 24862 bp, 20 predicted proteins | sample 1552711 | NCBI WGS metagenome assembly OGOV01 (sample SAMEA2580216, study PRJEB22360) | human gut metagenome | biome: human gut; feature: human-associated habitat; material: faeces | place: Denmark | collected 2008/2010 | reverse complement strand
TCGCAATGCGCGGCGCAATGGGTACCATCACTCTCACCGCAAGCCAGCTCGCACATGCTGACCTCGACGGCGACGGCACCGTTACCGCATCCGAGGCTCTTGCTATCATGCGCATGGCAATGAACGGCTGAAAAAGCTAAACAGGCATGATGCATAAGCAAGTACCTGTGCATCACGAAAAAAACTTAAAGACAGCCGCCGCAGCTCGTTTGGGCTTCGGCGGCTGTTTTGGATATTTTGTTTGAAATATTTGCCGTATTTTTACCTTCGGAAGTTTTGTATACATAACATTATATCTCGATTTTTCAATATATTCGCCTTTTTATCTATTTCATACCCTAATCGCAATGTGTTTTTCAGTCTTTCGGGCGCGGTTATATAATATCGTAATTCGGCTGTTTTTTCTTGACATTCACTTCTGAAATGGTAAAATAAAAGGTGTGTCGGCACAGCCGATGCAAAGTACCGTTTGAGATGCGATTTCAGGCTCGTATCCGACGGCACAAAAGAAATATTTCAGGAGGAAAAGAAATGAAAACCCGCAAATTTCTGGCACTTGCGCTTGCGCTCATCATGGCTTTCGCAATGATTCCCGTTGCTTCTCTTGCAGAGAATGTTGACGGTCTCGTTAACGAAGCAGCAGCCATGCGCAAACTCGACAACGCTTGGGCGGCACTCGATGCAGCCGAAGCAGACGCTCTTGCTCAGGGCATGAGCCGCACCGAGGTCATCAATGCAGTTTACACCGCTGCACTGAACCTCAACACCGTTGATAAGGACAGCTTCTCCGACTTCACGAAGGACGGCTTCTACTTCACCGTTGACGGCATGTATTGTGCATACAACTACAGACTCCGCAACGAACTCAACACCGACTGCGCACCCGTTAAGGAAGGCGTTGTTCTTTCAAAGGGCAGCGGAAAAACCGAAAACCTCAAAGACGCCGAATCCGCCGACGTATTTCTGATTGCACCTTACTACGGTCACGACAGCAGCTTCACCGATCAGTACAAGCGTGAAGCGCAGTCCGTCGCGGACGCAACCGGCGGTGACTACCTGCTTATCCAGAGCACGGCAGCGACCGGTCCCGCAATCGCAGAAAATTTCCCGAATAAAGGCGTTGTATTTTTTGACAGCCACGGCACCCAGGACGGCACGTCATCCTATCTCTGCCTGACAACAAGTTCCGGCATCACTCAGGAAGATTACAACAACGGCTGGGCGGTTTATGCCGGCAGCGCAGCTTTCATTGACGGCCGTTATATTGAACACCATACCCCTGCACCCCTTTCAAACTGTCTCGTTTGGATGGCAATTTGCGAAGGCATGGCACGCCAGGGTGAGGGCACCACCGGTGCAGCACTGCTTCGCGCGGGTGCAGGCGTTGTTTACGGCTATTCTCAGAGCGTCACTTTCGCAGGCGATTATGTATACGAAGAGACTTTCTGGAACCTTATGAAGGATTTTGAAAACCCCGCCACCGTTGCGGAAGCCTTTGCTCAAATGGTTGAAGAACACGGCATATGCGACCCTTACGGCAATGCATACCCTATTGTTATGAGTGATGTTGACGCTTTCCCCGCAAATGCCGACAGTGCGCAGACCGTAAACAGCACATGGAAACTCTGGGGCAGCTTCCCCCTTGTTGATCTTGCCGGATTCAGCCTTGACATCACAAGCGCGGATATTAAAATGGCGCAAACCGTGAACGTCAATATGTCCCTTGTTCCCGAAAATGCAAATAACTTTGTCACAACATGGACGAGTGCGGACGAGTCTGTTGCGATCGTTGAACCTTATGCAGGCAGCAGAGGCAGAGCCGTCATCACCGGTATGGGTCGCGGCGAAACCGAAATCACCTGCTCCGTCAGCGTGAACGGCAGCATTATCGGAACCGAAACGGTTTCCGTTTCCGTAACTCCCGATGAAACCCTTGCCGAAGCTGTCAACGTTGAAGGCGGCAGTCTTGAATTCGGCACGAGCGCGGAATACAGCTTCGTTCCCGTTGCCGAGGGAGACCGACTGATTGCAAAGACCAACAATGCCGGCAGGGGCAACACCACCGCCGTGCTGCTCACAACCATCCGCATGGCGGAAGGCGACACGCTTTCGTTTGACTATTTCTACAGCAGCGAAACCGATTACGACTACTATTACTTCAAAGTTAACGACGTTGAATACCAGAAATATGCCGACACGAATATGACCGGATTCAGCAGCTATACCTTCACCGCACCCGAAGCGGGGCTGTATCACTTTGAATGGAGCTACGTTAAGGACGAACTGACCGACGGCGGCAGCGACTGCGTCAAAATCGACAATGTTGCCTTCTCCGGAACGGGCGAACCCGCAGAACCTCAGCTGAGTCTTATCGGCATCACGGCAACAGCCAATGATGTCCGCATCGGTGAACGCATTGAAGTTTCTTTCGACTGCGCACCCGTTGCATGCGGCGGCACGCAGGTAGTTCACAGCGGCACGATCGCCGTCACCACCCCCGCTGTTATGGAGGAACTCGAGCACACCGTTATCCCCGGTGATATTCTTGAGCGGATCGAAGCCGCCGGCGGACATTACGAAATTGAAGCCGACATTATTTATGTTGACCGTTTCGCCTTGATTCAGGGTTATTACATATCCTTCGAATGTGAAGCCGGCGTTGAAATGACCGGAAATCTTCTTACCGTCAGCGCAGACATGCCCGAAACCTGGCACGGTTCGCTGCCTGCCGTAAATCATGCCGGCATTCACTCCGCAGAGATCTACCATCACGCCAACGGCCGTGATTACGAAGTTCCGACAGTGCTTACCAACTGCCCGTTCAACATTCTTCCCGCAATGGGCGATGTGAACCTTGACGGCAGCGTTACCATTGCGGACGCATTGCAGGTAATGCGTCATGCAATCGAAGTGCTTACTCTTGAAGGCGCATCCCTTGATGCCGCTGACATGAACGGCGACGGCGTCATCGGCCTTCCCGATGCAATTCTTATTGCAAGGTGTGCAATGGGACTGTAACAGTCAACACAGCAATGAATGAATTGAATTTAAAATGATGCGGCGCAACGCGGCTGCATTTGTTATACGTCTGCCGGGCAGCATTTTCCGGCGGACGTATTTTATTTTGTCTCTATACTGATTTTCTCCTGCGCGCTATAATGTTAAGCCCGGTTTCCGTTCGGCTTTTCCGTCCGGGCGTATTCCTTCATCTTTCCGTCTCATTATATTGACATTTCAACCGAAGATGATATAATAAACCTTGCTGAGACAACCGGCTTGTTCGGTTGTCCCGCGCACAGTTTTTCAGGAGGAAAAGAAATGAAAACCCGCAAATTTCTGGCACTTGCGCTTGCGCTCATCATGGCTTTCGCAATGATTCCCGTTGCTTCTCTTGCAGAGAATGTTGACGGTCTCGTTAACGAAGCAGCAGCCATGCGCAAACTCGACAACGCTTGGGCGGCACTCGATGCAGCCGAAGCAGACGCTCTTGCTCAGGGCATGAGCCGCACCGAGGTCATCAATGCAGTTTACACCGCTGCACTGAACCTCAACACCGTTGATAAGGACAGCTTCTCCGACTTCACGAAGGACGGCTTCTACTTCACCGTTGACGGCATGTATTGTGCATACAACTACAGGCTCCGCAACGAACTCGGCAAAGTTACCGAACCCGCAAACGACGGTATTTTCACCATCAAGGGCAGCGGCAGCAATGCAGCGCTGAAGGACGCAGAGTCCCCCAACGTTCTGCTTCTCGGACCGTACTACGGCTATGACTCCAACTTTGACGATTCCTACAAGAACGCAACTCAGCCCATTGCGGAAGCAACCGGCGGCGATTGGGAACTCATCCAGGGTCACGCCGCAACCGGCCCCGCAATCGTTGAAGCATTCCCCGATTACGGCTCCGTTTTTGTTGACAGCCACGGCACCGCAAGCGGTTCTTCCACCTATATCTGCCTCACCACCAACGAAGGCATCACTCAGGAAGACTACAGCAACGGTTGGGCAGTCAACTCCGGCGGCGCAGCATGGATCGACGGCCGCTACATTCAGCATCATCTCAACGGTGCGCATATCAGCAACCCGTTCGTATGGCTCGGCATCTGCGAAGGCATGAAGCTCAGCGGTCACGGCGTCATGGCTAACGCACTCGTTGAAGCAGGCTGCGGTGCAGTTTACGGTTACTCCCAGAGCGTAACCTTTATTGCCGACCTCACCATGTACCTCCCCTCCTTCACCGGCTCCCTTATGGAAGGCGCAACCATTGCGGATGCATTCCAGACCATGAAGGATGAATACGGCGTACCCGATCCCAGAGGCGATGCTTACCCCATCATCGTAAGCCCCGTTGACCCCTACCCCGCAAATCCCGACAGTGAACAGACCGTTTACTGCGAATGGACTCTCTTCGGCAATGCGGAACCCGTTGAAATCACCGGATTCAGCCTTGCGGAAACTTCTCTTGAAATGTATGTCGGCAGAAGCGGCAGCCTCACCTTCAACCGCGTTCCCGACAATGCCAACAATTACGAACTCGTTTGGACCAGCTCCGACGAATCCGTTGCAACCGTCAGCGGCAACAAGCGCAGGGCGACCGTGAACGGCGTCGGCGCGGGCACTGCAACCATCACCTGCACCGTTATGGTCAACGGTTCCGTATTCGGCACCGCAACCTGCGAAGCAACCGTCAACATCGATACTTCCCTGTTTGATTCCCTTAACGTTGCGGGCGGTTCTCTCCAGTTCGGCACCGGCGATCCCCATGGTTTCGAAGCAATCACCGAGGGCGACCGTTACCTTGCAAAGTCCACCAATGCAGGTGTCGGCAACTCCACCGCAACCCTCACCACCACTGTTCAGATGTCCGCAGGCGACACCCTCACCTTCGACTATTTCTACAGCAGTGAAAACAACTTTGACTGGTATCGCTTCAAAGCAAACGGCACCGAAGTTCAGCATTTCTCCGGCACCGGCATGTCCGATTTCGCATCCTATACCTACACCGCAGCTTCCGACGGCGCATACACCTTTGAATGGTCCTACAGCAAGGACAGCAGCGTCAATAGGGGCGAGGACTGCGTTAAGATCGACAATGTTGCATTCTCCGGCGATGCAGGCATGGCAAACGGCGACGTTGACGGCGACGGCATCGTATCCGTTTCCGACGCACTGCTCGCAATGCGCGGCGCAATGGGTACCATCACTCTCACCGCAAGCCAGCTCGCACACGCTGACCTCGACGGTGACGGCACCGTTACCGCATCCGACGCTCTTGCTATCATGCGCATGGCAATGAACGGCTGAAAAAGCTAAACAGTCATGATGCATAAGCAAGCGCCTGTGCAGCACGACAAAACTTAAAGGCAGGTGTCGCAGTCCGAATGGGCTGCGGCACCTGTTTATATGATTTCAAAAAATCCTTATTGACACCGAATCGTTATTGAATCCGGTTATCGTTCTCTCTGCAACGGCTGTTCGCATTAAAACTCACGGCTTAAAACTCACGGCATTATTCCCGTAAACAAACGAACAAGCACCACTCAAAAAAGCGGTGCCCGCAAACTGCATATGAACTGCGTATTTTGATTAAAAGCTCACTTTCATGCGCCGTTTATTTCTCCGAGCAGCAGCAATCACCGCAGAAAATCAGCCTGCATTAAGCAAACTGATTCACCGGTGCATTTGCTCAATCTTCAATTTCGGCCTCATTGCCGTTAACCGCTTTTTTCAGCGTGTGCGTACGGTCACGCTTTTCGAGAGTTTCCGTTTCCGACTTCTCAGACTTGCCGCGCAGATCATCGAGGCTGCGCGTGCATTCATGAACCGTCGGAACCCAGCTTGCCTTGCTGAATATCGCAGCAACGGAAATGGGCAGATACGTCATCATGTAAATCGGAAATGTGAATATGTAAAGTATTTTCTTGGCAGTTTTAGCCGGAATAATCTTCCACATGTCGATCGTTGCAATAAGTCCGACAACAAATGCAATTATATAGCTGTTGAAGAGAATCTGCAAGATTGAAAGCAGAACCGTTGTTATCCCGCTGCCGATGCAAACGGAAACAATAATGCCGACAATATTTACAATTTGGGCAACAATTCCGAGCAGATATGCCGGAAAAATGTTCATTCCGATATCGAAACATGTAAAATCGCCTTTTTTAAAAATCCCGCGGAATATGCCTTTGAACAAATCCCCCCCGTGAGCCTGTATCAGCTGAAGGTAGCCTTTTGACCAACGCAGCCGCTGCTTCCATGATGCTTTCATGGTCGCGGGCTGTTCGTCATAAATAACTGCATTTTTGCAATAGCCGATATGCTCACCCGCTACGGCGCAGCAAACGGTAAATTCAATGTCTTCAATCAAAAGAAAATAATTCCAGCCGCCGATTTTTTTGAGATATTCGCTGCTCACCATGAAGCCCGTTCCCGAAACAGCGCAGCCGGAACCGAGAAGATAACGCGATTCGTTAAGGTAGCGGCTCTCGCGCACATACCAGAGTCCGCTTCCCGCCGAAATCCAGCTGTCATCGTAGTTTTTCGAATTACGAAAACACGTTGCAACATCATAACCCGCATTGAGCATTTTGTTCATCTCCGCTGTGTAATGCTCATCCACAAGATTATCGGCATCGAAGATGAAAAAGGCATCAAAGGCATTCGGATAATCCTTTTCAATGTGCTTAAATATGAAATTAAGTGCGTATCCTTTGCCGATTTTTGTCAAATCGTTTCGTTCGTAAACGATTGCTCCCGCATGTCGTGCAATTTCGGCGGTTTTGTCCGTGCAGTTATCCGCCGCAACAAAAACGCGAATTCCGCCCGGGTAATCCTGCGCAAGCAAAGTCCTGATGCAGTTCCCAAGCGTTTTTTCTTCGTTGCGCGCACAAATAACGGCAGCAAAACGGTTTTGCTTCCGATTTAAATCCGCATCGGCAATCGTTGCTTTACCCGCATTCCCGCTGTTTTTCGGAACAATGCGATATTTTTTAAAATAAGGGACTAAAACATAAATATATTGATAAAAATAGCAAATCGCGAAAAGCAAAGCTATAATACGATTGATTGTTTCAATAGAGTGCATTGAGCCACCTCTGTTTGCTGCAGATTATTGCGCAGAACCCGACACGGGGCAATTACGCTTATACCGTTGAGAGCTAACATCTTCCGAAGCGATGCAAGTTACGGCGAACCAAGCCTTCGGATAATGCGGAAAACAGCTTTTGACCGCAAAAAAGCGCACCGTTTTTCTCTGTTTACACAAAAATCGGATGCACGGCGCATTAAGTTTTCCGCAACGCAGACAACAGTTTGTCAACAGTCGTTCAAAAGGAACGAATCCCTGCAAAAAATTGCAGTTGTTTGTTGTTTTTTAGATTTTATCATTCCGAACCCTGATTGTCAACCCTTTGGGGCATATGCATTTTTTGCGTCAAAGACTTTGACCCTTTTGACCGTCAAATTTATGCTCGTGTTTCATGCCGAGGTTGAGAAAGAGCTGAGTTTGTGATATAATGAATGTATAAAATATTCGATCGGGAGGATTCTGACTTGTTACACATCCTTTACGGCAAAAAGGGCACGGGCAAATCGCGCAGACTTATTGCCGAAGCGAACAGAAACCATGTTGAATGCGGTGAAAACAGCGTTTTCATCGATAAGGACGGAGACAGAATGTACGAATTGAACCGCGGCATCCGCTTCATCAACGCCTCCGATTTTTGTATTGACGGGCCGAAAATGTTCACGGGTTTTGTCTGCGGAATTGCGGCGCAGGATTATGACCTGCGTGCAATTTATATCAACAGCTTTATGAAGGTCGTTAAGCATTCCCCCGAAGGGCTGTTCGGCATGTTTGATTTTTTGCGCGAATTTTCCGAAAAAACCAATATTGAACTCTATATAAGCATCAGCAGTGAGAATGAGGCCCCCGATTATCTTAAAGCATTCATCAATCAATGAACCCGCTGTCGGGCAGCTGACAGAGGAATCAAAGGCCGGATTTTTCGGCGCGATGCCGCTCATGCAAATTTTTCTGTTGAAATACAGCTAAAAATACACTATAATATTGCAGGCGCGGCAATGCCGTGCCTTGCGGGCATTTGCCCGAACTGATGAAAGGACAACCCGATAACCATGAAATTTGCAATCGACGCTTTCGGCGGCGACAATGCTCCCGAAGCCGTGATCCGCGGCAGCATTGACGCAATGCAGCTCAACGATGACTTCAGCATAATCTTCACCGGAGATGAATCCGCAATTTATGCCTTGCTCAACAACTATGAATACGACAAGTCCCGTGTTGAAGTTGTTCATGCACCGGACATAATTACATGCGAAGATCAACCCACGCTTGCAGTTCGGCGAAAAAAAGAAAGCTCAATTGTTAAGGCTCTTCATCTTGTTGCGGACGGAAAAGCCGATTGCTTTATCTCTGCGGGAAGCACCGGTGCTGTTCTTGCCGGTGCAACGCTTATCGTTCACCGCATTCCCGGTGTTAAGCGTCCCGCTCTCGCACCCGTGCTTCCGACGCTCAAAGGGCCGATGATGCTTATTGACTGCGGCGCAAATGTTGACTGCACTCCGGAATACCTGCTCCAATTCGCATACATGGGTTCGGCGTATATGAGCGGTGTCCTCGGCATTGAACGTCCGCGTGTCGGTCTTATAAATAACGGCACCGAAGAAGGCAAGGGGAACGCACTCACAAAGGAAGCATATTCCCTGCTTAAGGCTGCGAAGGGCATCAATTTTGTCGGCAACTGCGAAGCGCGTGAGCTCATGAGCGGAGACTATGATGTTATCGTTTGCGATGGTTTTGTCGGCAACGCTGTTTTGAAAACACTTGAAGGAGCCGTGGCTTCAATCATGACGATGCTCAAGACGGAAATCAAAAGCAGCAAGCGCGCAAGTGTCGGCGCAATGCTCTCCAAAAATGCTTTTAAAGCACTCAAAACCCGCATGGACTACACGGAGTACGGCGGCGCACCCCTGCTCGGCATCAACGGCGGCATTATAAAAGCGCACGGCAGCAGTGACGAACGTGCCGTTTGCTCCGCCATCGGTCAGGCGCGCAAACTCATTCTCGGCAATGTTACAAACACGATTTCGGGGCTTATTTCCCGGGAAATGGAACCTCAAGCGGGAAAATGAGTCTTTTCGAGCCGAATCCGCACACACCGCTTTTTATCCGCATTCAGCATATTTAATTTGACATTGACATCAAACATGCCGTGCGGTAAAATATGATATGAACTTTATTAAACTTACGGAGGCTGATTATGCTTACTGAAATTCGCACCCGCATCGCGCAGCAGCTCAACATTCCCGTTGACAGCATCACTGCCGATTCAAAACTTGTTGACGACCTTAAGGCGGACTCACTGGACATTGTTGAGCTTGTAACAAGCCTTGAAGAAGAATACAACATCGAAATTTCCGACGAGGACATTAAAAACATCCGCACCGTCGGTGATGTTGTTCGTTTCATCGAATCCAAATAACCTGAACCGCACGGAAGACGGGCTTGAGCGGCAACTGAATTTCGGCTGATTTCATCCGAATCCGAATGCGCCGGATAACCCGTTTTCTGTCCGTTTTTTTGCGGCACCCCGTTTCGCAGGCGGACGAATATCTGCCTGCGAAATTTGATTTAAGACATAAGAATCGGTTTTATCTCTGATTTTTGTTTGCTTAAACAAACATAACCCTACAGATTGGAGCGATTGATTTTTCGTGAATCCAAAACGAATCTCAGAGCTTGCTGAATTAATGACAAAGCTCAATTACAGCTTCACGGACGTTGAGCTGCTGAACACTGCACTCACCCACTCGTCATTCGTGCGCGGGGACAACCGCATTTATCCGAATAACGAGCGAATGGAATTTCTCGGTGACGCTGTACTTGAGCTTTGCGCAAGCGAATACCTATATTTGAATTACCCCAAAATGAACGAGGGCATGATGACCCGCACGCGCGCACGTACCGTTTGCGAATCCGCGCTGAACATCGTTGCAAAGGAGTTGGAACTGGGCAAGTATCTGCTTTTGAGCCACGGAGAGGAAAACACAGGCGGGCGCGAAAAGCCCTCCATACTTTCCGACGCACTCGAAGCTGTTATCGGCTCCATCTTTCTTGACGGCGGTATTGAATGCGCAAAGCGTTTTATTTTAAGCTTCATCAAAAACAGCGTTGAAGAAGCGGCGCGCAGCCTGTCCGCAAAGGATTATAAAACGCTGCTTCAGGAATACGTTCAGCATTATCACAGCGGTGAACTTGAATACAAGGTCATCGGCATGAGCGGCCCGGATCACAAGCGGGTTTTCACAATGTGCGTCAGCATTGACGGTGTTGTGTACGGGTTCGGCGACGGCGGAACAAAACAGGAAGCCGGCCAGAACGCAGCAAGAGCAACCCTTGAACTGCTCAATCGGGACAATGCGTGAGTTTTGACCATGCGTTCATCACAGCTTTTCGGAACGGTTCATCCGATTTGCCATTTTGCTTAAGGAATCTTTTAAATGCAGCTTACAAAGCTTGAAATCAGCGGGTTCAAATCGTTTGCAAAAAAAACCGAACTGATTTTCAAAAACGGAATTACGGGTATTCTGGGTCCCAACGGTTGCGGAAAAAGCAACATTGCGGACGCTTTTCGCTTTGTTTTGGGTGAGCAGAATGCACGTGCGCTGCGCGGCAAAAGAATCGATGACTTTATTTTCGGCGGGACGGAAAAGCGCAAGCCGCTGTCCTACTGCGAAGTTTCCATGTATTTTGACAATTCGGACGGACTGCTTGCTTCTCCGTTTTCCGAGGTTGTTGTTACACGCCGCGCCTTCCGTTCGGGAGAAAGCGAATACAGCATCAACAAAACCCCTGCACGTCTGCGCGATATTCGCGAGCTTTTCCGTGACACAGGCATCGGCAAGGACGGATATTCCATCATCGGACAGGGCCGCGTAAGTGAAATTCTTTCCGACCGTTCCGATGACAGACGCGAGGTTTTTGAAGAAGCTGCGGGCGTTATGAAATACCGTGCACGCAAGGAGGAAGCCGAGCGCAAACTCCAAGCCACCGCAAAAAATATTCTTCGCCTTGAAGACATTCTCCGTGAGCTTGAAAGCAGGCTTGAGCCGCTCCGTTTGCAGAGTGAAAAGGCCGCCGAGTATTTTCGGCTGCGGGAGGAACTCCGCGAGCTTGAAATCAACCTGTTTTTATATCAGTATGACAAATCAAATGAGCGGCTTCAACAGCTGCGCGGCGTTGCCCGTCAGCTTTCCGACGAAATTCCCGCTGCATTGGCGGAAGAAGAGGCTTACGCCGCAGGCTGTGCCAAAGAGGAAGAGCTTGAACGAAGCCTTTCCGCCGCAATCAGCGAAACTTCACGTGCGCTTATCGATCTTTCCGCCTCCGTTGAAGGCCATGCCGGCAACGAAAAGCTGATTCATGAACGCATCGATGCGCTGACTGCGGATATTGCGCGGAGGCAAGCAGAAATTACAAGGATTCGTGAGCGCGAAACGGCCGACGGCGAACGCAGTTCACAGCTTGCGGAAGAAATCAATCTGAAAAAAGCGAGCGAAGACGCGCTTGAAGCCGCGCTTGAAACTGCCGAAGCCGAATTTGCGGAGCTTTCAGGCTCTATTAATGCAGCCGAAGAAAAACTTGAAGCGCAGAAACAATCCATGATGGATTACATGAATCGGCTTGCGGACACGAAAAGCCGCATTTCAAGGCTCGGTGCAATGCGTGAATCCATCAGGAAACAAACCGCTTCCCTTGCGCAGGAACTTATTGAAACCGCGGCCGAAGGCAGACATCTGGACGAAGAATACGCCGAAGCCCAGGCTGACAAAGAAGCACTTTTAAAGCATAAAGCTGAGTTCGAAACTGCACGGCAGGCTGCAATTGATGAGATCAATGCGCTTAACGTTAATGCACTTTCCGCCGCAAAAGCAATACGCCGCGCCGAAGACGAAATCAGTGCGGACAAGTCCCGGCTTAAGGTACTTGAAGAGATGCGCCGCGCTCACGAGGGCTACTACGCAAGCGTTCGCCGACTTTTGAACGACGCACAGCGCAGCGCGGAGCTGAAAAAAAGAATGCACGGAGTTGTTGCGGAGCTTTTATCCGTTCCGCAGGAATACGAACGTGCTGTTGAATCCGCACTCGGTTCGGCACTTCAAAACATTGTTGTTCCCACCGAACACGATGCGAAATATCTTATTAACTATCTCCGCGAGCATGACTACGGCCGCGCCACGCTTCTTCCCGTCAGCGCAATGCGTGCGCGCCTGCTTACCGATGAGGAAAAAAACTGTTTTCGCGGCATTGACGGCTGTTTCGGCATTGCCTCCGAGCTTGTGCGCTTTTCGCCCGAATACGGCAGCGTTTTTGAAAACCTTCTCGGCAGAACGGTCATTGTTCGCGATATTGACACCGGAATTCTTATCAGCAGACGTGCGAAATCGGCATTTCGCATTGCAACGCTGAAAGGCGACATTCTTAACCCCGGCGGAAGCATGACCGGCGGAAGCCTCCAGAAACGCGAATTCAGCCTTTTGGGACGCGAACGGGAGATCGAAGAGCTTGCCGAAGGCAGAAAAGCAGCCGAAAGCAGGCTTGCCGAGCTGCGCAATGCCGAAGCAGAATGCAGCAAAGCATTGCAGGAAGCGAATGCAAAAGCAGCCGCTGATGCAGATGAATTACGAAAGCTTGATGTTCGGCTTGCATCCTTGACCGAAAAAGCGGATATTGTTCAAAAATACATTCAAAAAAACGTTGAACGAATAAAGCAAATCGCCGAAGAGCAGCAAAGGCTTGCGGATGCCGAAACGGATATTGACGCCGAATGTGCCTCCGCAGAAGCTGCCGCAAACGGAATCGACCTCGGCAGCTCCGCAAACGGACAGGACATCAAAAACACACAGCTGGAGCTTGCGAACCTCCGCTCCGCTCTTCAGGCGGCGAATGATGAAATTTCAGCCCTCCGCATTCGGCACACTGCCGCAAACAGAGAACGCATTTCGGCTGAAAACGAGCTTAAACGGCTCAATGCAGAGCTTGCGGATGCCGAAACAAGGCGCAATGCCGAAACAATTGCGATTGAAGCAGCGGAGCGCGATTGCCGACAGCTCAACGACGAGCTCGGTTCGGTGAGCTGCGGACTTTTCGAAAGCAGAGCTGAGCTGAATGCATTGAACGAGGAGCTGAGACGGCTTGAGAGCGAACGCGCCGCAAGGCTGAACGCGCTTGACGAACTGCGTTCAAAACATGAACAAGTGAGTTTGCGATTGTCCGAGCTGCGCGAAAGGCTGCACCGAAACGAACTTGCAACGAACAAGGCGCAGTCCGAACTTGACAACATGAACGAACGTATCTGGCGCGATTACGAGCTTACCTACGATAATGCCTTGAGTTTTCGCCGTGAAATTGCCGTTACACAGGCACATCTCCGCACGGATGAGCTTCGAAAGGATCTGAAATCCTTAGGGGACGTGAACACATCCGCAATTGAAGATTATCGTGAGTTAAACGAGCGTTTTCAGTCGCTGACTGCTCAGTGCGGCGATTTGCGGCAGGCGGAAGCGGATTTAAACGAACTCATCGCAAAATTGACCGAAACCATGGAAAGGGAGTTCTGCGAACAATTTTCCCTCATCCGACAGAATTTTACCGCAACGTTTTCGGAACTGTTCAACGGCGGACATGCGGAACTTGTGCTTTCGGACAAAAGCGACGTTTTAAACTGCAATATCGACATCATTGCACAGCCGCCGGGCAAAAAGCTTCAGCTGCTTTCCCTGCTTTCCGGCGGAGAGCAGGCACTGACAGCAATTGCACTGCTGTTTGCAATATTAAAACTTAAACCCGCCGCATTCTGTATTCTGGACGAAATTGACACTTCGCTTGACGAAGCAAATGTGGATTGTTTTGCCGAGTATCTGCGAAAATATTCGGAGGGTACCCAATTCATTATCATCACACATCGTAAGGGTGCAATGGCTGTTTGCAATTCGCTCTACGGTGTTTCCATGGAAGAAAAAGGTGTATCCACGCTTGTTTCGGCAAGATTGGACTGATATTTAACAAAATGCTGCAAATTTATCACCACAGGAGGTATTTTTATGTCAGTATGGGATCTTTTTAAAAGGAAGAAAAAGAAACCAGAAAAGGTTGATCCTGCCGCAAATTTAAATCAGGAAACGGAAGAAAAGCCCGCCGCCGAAAAGGCGGAGCTTGAAACACAGGAAAAGGCTGAACGTGAAGCACGCGAGAAGGCCGAACGTGAAGCACGCGAGAAGGCCGAGCGTGAGAAGGCCGAACATGAAGCGCGTGAGAAAGCCGAACGTGAAGCGCGTGAGAAGGCCGAACATGAAGCACGCGAAAAGGCCGAACGTGAAGCACGCGAGAAGGCCGAACATGAAGCGCGTGAAAAGGCCGAACGTGAAGCACGTGAAAAAGCCGAACGTGAAGCGCGTGAAAAGGCCGAACGTGAAGCGCGTGAAAAGGCCGAACGTGAAGCGCGCGAGAAGGCTGAACTTGAAGCGCGTGAGAAGGCTGCTGCCGAAAAGAGTTCGGGCAAAAAGAAGAAGGAAGGTTTCTTCTCAAAGCTCATGGGCGGGCTAAAAAAGACCCGTGACACGCTGTTCGGCGGGCTGTTTGTTGAAAACGGCGAAAAAATCGACGACGAGTTTTATGAAGAGCTTGAAGAAGCAATGATAATCTCGGACATGGGCATGGCGACGACCGAAAAGCTGCTTGGGCAGCTCCGTTCGAAGCTGCGTTCCGAGGGTGTTCACACACGCACGGAAGCAAAACAGGTCATGATATCCCTGCTTGCGGATTGTATGCGGCCGGAAGACGGTTTTCTTGACGGCGTGAACAAAGCCGTTATTCTCGTTGTCGGCGTCAACGGCGTTGGGAAAACGACTTCAATCGGCAAACTTGCCGCAATGTACAAAGCGGACGGACGTTCCGTGATGCTTGCCGCCGGCGACACTTTCCGCGCCGCCGCAGCAGAGCAGCTCACAATTTGGGCCGAACGCGCCGATGTTCCGATCGTTAAGCACGGAGAGGGTGCAGATCCCGCCGCCGTTGTGTTTGATGCAATTGCATCGTTCAAGGCAAAAAATTGCGATATTCTCATCTGCGACACCGCCGGAAGGCTGCACAATAAAAAGAACCTTATGACGGAGCTTGCAAAGATCCGCAAAGTCATCGGCAGAGAGCTTCCCGATGTTCCGGTTGAGGTTCTGCTCGTGCTTGATGCAACCACCGGGCAGAACGCAATTGCGCAGGCAAAAGTCTTCGGTGAAAACTGCGGACTTACCGGTGTTGTGCTGACAAAGCTTGACGGCACGGCAAAGGGCGGCGTCAGCGTTGCGGTGAAAGATGAGCTCGGGCTTCCCGTGCGCTTTGTGGGCGTCGGCGAAGGTATTGACGACTTGCAGCCGTTTGATGCGGATGATTTTGCAAAAGCATTGCTTGGGTGAACAACCGAGTTAAATTCACTGATACCGGCATAACGGAAAAAGAACCTGTCGCGGCGGGTTCTTTTTTGCAAATCAGATCTTGCTGCGAAGTTTTGCAGGCAGAAAAACACAAATAGGACACCCCGAACGGAATGCCCTACAGGTAAGTATAGTTTTAGCTTTCAGCATTCAAGCGGAGCGGAAAAAGTTATGCTTCCTCGTCCATCTTGATAATCTGCTCGCCGTCATAGTAGCCGCAATGCTTGCAGACCCTGTGTGCCAGTTTCTTTGCGTGGCACTGGGGGCATTCTACGATAGCGGGGACGCTGAGCTTCCAGTGAGCCCTGCGTTGATCACGCCTTGCTTTCGATGTTTTTCTCTTAGGTACTGCCATTTTCTACACCTCCTCTTCATTATTGAGCAGTTGTGCGAGTTCTTCAAGGGAGGCGAAGTTGGCATTCTTCACCGTTCGTGAACACGAACACTGCATTAAATTCAAATCACAGCCGCAAACGGGACAAAGCCCCTTGCAGTCCGGCTTGCACAGCCCGTAAACAGGTGCATTCAGAACAAGCAGATCAAGAATCATTTTGTCGAGTTCGAGTGTTTCGCCGAAGAACGAATAACACTCCGCCTCGTCCGCCTCTTCTTCCGAAGCTTTGATAAACCGCTCCGAGAAATCGATATTGAAACCCTGCTTAAATTCCTTGTTGCATTTTGTGCAATGCATGAGCAGTTCGGAACTGAGCACACCCGAAACGCTGAACCCCTCGCCGTCGAAAGAACTGCGAACGTCAACGCTTAGGGGCATTGTGAAAACAAGCTTGTTTCCGCCGAACGAAATCGGCTCAAGGCTCTCTTCCAAATGCCTGTCGGTAGTTTTGCCTATCGACTTTAGTTCTTCAGCAACATTAATCTGCACAAAATACTCCAATCCTGACGGTGTACAATGCAACCTTTCATATTTTATATGTCCGGAGCCGTATTGTCAACAGTTTTTTGCATAAATTCAAAATATAATGCCGACCGGCGGCCCGAACCGCGCATTCTCCGCCTTATTTTGCGAGACGTGCGGTGTCCTTTGCGATCATAAGCTCTTCATCGGTGGGGATGACAAAGACTTTAACCTTGCTGCCGGGCTTGGAAATCTCGACATTTTCGCCGCGCGGGCAATTGCGGTTCAGCTCAAAATCGACTTCAACGCCGAGATAATCGAGACCGTTCAGGATGCGTTCACGCATTCCCTTGTCGTTTTCGCCGACGCCTGCGGTGAACACGATTGCATCAACGCCGTTGAGTGCCGCGGCATATGCGCCGATGTATTTTTTTACCTTGTATGCAAAAGTTCGGAGCGCAAGCTCTGCACGTTCGTTGCCCTCTGCCGCTGCTGCTCCGAGATCGCGGAAATCGCTGGACACGCCGCTGATGCCGAGCATACCGCTCTTTTTGTTCATGTAGTTGTCCATGCCCTTTGCATCAAGGCCGAGTTTCTTCATCAAATAAATGACGATCGCGGGATCCATGTCGCCGCAGCGAGTACCCATGGGAACGCCTTCAAGGGGCGTCAGGCCCATGCTTGTGTCGATGCACTTTCCGCCCTTAACTGCGGAAATTGACGAACCGTTGCCGAGGTGGCAGGTGATGATTTTTGTTTCCTCTGCGGGCTTGCCGAGCATTTCGATTGCGCGGAGAGTTACATAGTTGTGGGAAGTGCCGTGGAAACCGTAGCGGCGAACCATGTTTTCGGTGTATGCCTCATAGGGAAGACCGTAGATGAAAGCTTCCTTGGGCATTGTTTGATGGAACGCAGTGTCGAAAACGCCGACCATTGGAGTGTTGGGCATGATTGCCTTGCATGCGCGGATGCCCATGAGATTTGCCGGGTTGTGCAGGGGTGCAAGATCGTTAAGGCTCTCGATGGTTTCAAGAACTTCATCGGTGAGCAGAACGGATTCGGCAAATTTTTCGCCGCCGTGAACAACGCGGTGACCGACTGCGTCGATCTCGCTCATGTCTGAAATAACACCGTGCTTTTCATCAACAAGCGCATCAAGAACGAGTTTGATGGCGTCGGTGTGATCTTTCATGTCCTGAACAAGTTCAAAAGGCTCCTTGCCGGCGGGTTTATAAGTCAGCTTGGAGTTTTCGATGCCGATTCGTTCGCAAAGGCCCTTTGCAATAACATCGCCGGACTCAACGTCGATAAGCTGATACTTAAGGGACGAACTGCCCGCATTGATAACAAGAATTTTCATAACAAGTCTCCGAATGGATTAATTTTGTATCTCTGCCGCCGTCAAAAAACATTGACGGCAGCACTGAAATGTATTATAACATAATAAGGTGTTTTTTGCACACCGCAAAAAAATATAAAATGGAGCAAGAATGAAAAACATTGGCCTCGTTGCCGAATACAACCCGTTTCATAACGGACATGCGTATCACATTGAGCAGGCGCGGAAGATTGCCGGCGGCGGAAGTGTGATAGCTGTTATGAGCGCAAGTTTTGTCCAGCGCGGTGAACCGGCCGCGTTCGACAAATTCACCCGAACCGCCATGGCTCTTCAGGGCGGCGCGGATATGGTGCTTGAACTTCCGGACATTCTTTCCCTTTCATGCGCGGAGCGTTTCGCCCTCGGCGGGGTTCGCATACTTTCGGCAAGCGGCATTGCGGGCAGGCTGTGTTTCGGCAGTGAAAGCGGGGATATCGATGCGCTGCGCAGGGCTGCCGATTCCAAACTCTCCGGAGACGAACTGTCATCCGCGCTGAGCAGCGGATTATCCTACCCTGCCGCCGCTGCAAGGCAGCTCCGTGCACACGGCATTGGTGTCGGTTCAAACAATCCGAATGACGTTCTCGGCATTGAATACATTCGCGCTCTGAACCGCATAGCCCCTGCAATTCGACCTTTTGCCGTTCGCCGCATCGGCTGCGGATACAACGAAAACACTCTGCCCGGAAACTATGCCTCGGCTTCTGCCGTTCGCAGCGCGCTTTTGCATTTGACCGATTCCGAAAATATATGCCGCAGGGACGTACTCTCCGCAATTTCCGGCAGCGTTCCTCCGTTCGTTCTTCTTGAAATACAAAAGCAGCTTTCCGAACAACGTGCACCCGCCGCTCTTTCGGGGCTTTCACAGGCCGTCCTTTATCGGCTGCGCTGCATGACGGGCGATGAACTCAGCCGCATTGCGGACGTTTCGGAAGGGCTTGAAAATCCGATACTTCGCGCCGCGAAATCAGCTTCAAACATTGCGGAACTTCTCAACGCCGTGAAAACAAAACGCTACACGCTTGCAAGACTGAAACGGATACTTTTTAACGCACTGCTCGGAATCACGCGTGAGCAGCAGGAGCTTGCCGCGTATTCGGACGATGCGCTGTATATTCGGGTGCTCGGCATTCGGCAGAGCAAGCTGCACCTGCTTTCCGAGTTGCAGGAGAATGCGGCTCTGCCGATCGTCCTGCGCCGTTCCGATGCGGAATCGCTTCCGTTCAACGCAAAGCAAACGCTTGAACTGACACGGAGAGCCTCGCTTATCCGCGCTCTCGCCTGCCCCGGCAACGCATCCTGCCGCGATGACTTTTCGCACAGACTTGTTATCATTTGAATGCATTGCGGGTTCATATCTGCCGCATTTACCTCATATGCTCGTTATATGAGGTATTTTTTTGTTGCTGTCACGGCAATTCTTTGTTTTGGACTCGTGCTTTTCGGTCCGCAGGCGGCAGCGGGCGCGGCGGAGGGCTTTGAGCTTTTTATAAGCTGCGTTTTTCCCTCGCTGTTCCCGTTTTTTGTTTGCGTTGCGCTGCTTAAGGGGCTCGGCGTGTTCGGCGTGAAGAGCGGCCGGGCCGGTGCCGCAGTATTTAAAATTTTTGCAGTATCATTAATTTCCGGAACACCAACCGGGCCGATGCTTATCGGTTCGGTGCTGCCCGAAAGCACCGAATTGAATTATAAAAAGCAACAGCTGAACAATGAATTGCGGAGTGCGCTTGCCGCACTTACAAACCTTGCAAGCCCTGTTTTTATTGCGGGAGCGGTTTGCAGCCGCATGTTCGGCTTTCGCGAACGGAAAGCCGCACTTCTGCTTGCATTCTCCCATTACGGTGCTGCCGCGCTGTCGGTCAGCCTGCTTATGCTGCTTGCCTCCGCTCTCAACTGCAAATTCCGTCCTGCGGCGGATTCCCAAAGCCGCATTCGGGCGGCCGCAGTTTTTCCGAAAGCCGTTCGTGAATCGGTAAATTCAATTCTGCTTGTGGGCGGAACGCTCGTATTTTTTGTTGTTGCGGTTCGGCTGCTTGAAGCAAGCGGAATCGTGTCTCTTTTTGGGCTGAACGAACTGCAAAAAGGCACGCTGTTCGGACTTTTGGAAATGACAAACGGGATAAAAATCCTTTCGGCGGAGCCTGTGTCGCGGCTTTCTCTCGTTCTCACCTGCGGACTTATGTCTTTCGGGGGACTTTGCATATTTCTTCAGACCTGCGGAGTTGTGAATCTGCGCCCTGTCGGGTATTTTGCGGCAAAGCTTTTCCATGCGCTTCTTTCGGCGGCTCTCTGTGCGGCAATGTACCCGTTGTTTTTTTCAAACGCCGCACCGGTATTCATTTCGACGGCGGAATCTGCGGCTATTGCCGAAAACATAATGACGACTGCACAAATTGCGCTGCTATGCCTGTTTTCCTCCTGCATATCCGCACTCGCGGCCGTGTTTGCCGTCAAAAGCACGAGGACATGAATTGACAAAGAGTATATGTAAAAAAGGCAGTCGCAGCCGCCCGCAATGAGGCGGACGGCTGTTACGACCTGCCCTTGATTTTATTATACAATTTCGGCACATTCGCCTGCTCGGAACTCATTCCGTTTTCACAGCATTCAAAAACCGAATCAGGCACATTAAGCAATGCCGAAAGGCTTATTCAGCATCGTCATCCTCGAAATCATCCTCTTGGGAGGCTTTCTTTTTGCGTTTGAACAGATTGCCGAAAATATTCCATCCCGATGCGTCATCGTCCTCATCTGCATCGCCCGCTTCATCCGCAGCTTCGTTTTGAGCGGGAACGGACTGCGGGCGGGGCTGTGCGCCGGTCGTTGCCGCAGGGCGCGCATCAAGAGCTTTCCTGTCCGCCTCAATTGCGGAATAATACCGTTCAAGATAATCCATCAATTCCGCAAGCACGCTGTCCGCACTGAGTTTTGCATTGCTGTAAACTTGGTTGGAACGCAAAACGGTTTTGCGGCGAAGTTCCTCGGCGCGCTTCTGCGCTTCAAGCGTTACCTCACTTTCGCTGACAAGGCGTTCACGGGTTGCATTTGCTTCTTCAATAATATCACGTGCTGTATCTTTCGCCCTTGCAACGCAGTCTTCATAGTAGCTGTTGCCCTGCTCCGTCTTTTGCTTCAGGTAGTCATCACCCTCGGCAACGCGGGATTCGTAGTAGTCATCCGCTTCGCCAGTTTTATTCTCAAGGTAGGTATCACCCTCGGCAACTTTGTTGTCGTAGTATGTGTTGGCATCGGTTTCCATCTGCTCGGCATCGATCCTTGCTTTTTCGACGGTGTCCTGTGCAATGCGGTCGGCGTCTGCTTTTGTTGCATTCGAATACTCATCGGCTTCAAGCATGATCTTGTTTGCTCTTGCAAGCACATCGTTCGCCTTGCGGACATTCTCCGGCAGGCAGCTCTTGATTTCAACAAGTATTCCTGCTATTTCGTCAGCGTTAACAATTCTCCGATCCGCGCTGCCGAATCTCGGTATCTGGCTGTTATCGATCAGCTCAATAAGCTCATCAATGCGCCCTTCAATAATCTTATCGTGATGTGCCATGGTGTTTTATCCTTTCAAATAGTTTTTTATTATATCTGTGTTCATAATCTTCCGCAATTGCTCCGCACATGATTTTGCGGCAAAAGGCAAAACCGTTCTTCCGATAAGGGAGCTACAGCGTTTTAAGTTTTTCCAATCGCAACAGAATATCGTTAAAGCTTATAATTCTGAAATCTGCACTGCCGAATTTCGGTGCGGGACTGCAAAAAATCGCATCTTCGGCTTTTTTCGCTTCGACGAGCAATTTATCATTGCCGGAAGCTGCGGCAATTTCTTTCAGGATGTTGAATTTTTCTGTGACGGCACCGGTTTCAACGACTCTGCGGTCTTCACCGCCGAATGCAGGGGTGCGGCTGTTATCGATAAGCTCAATAAGCTCATCAACGCATTCTTCAATTATCCTTTCCTGTTGAATCAAAATATGTATCCTTTCCAACGCTTATCAGTCGTTCATTCTTTTAAAAATCCCGTTTTCGGCATTCGGCACAAGATCCTCAATGCCGATATTGATATCCATAAGCTGCCTGACAAGGCTTGAGCTTATATGGCAATACTCGGGTTTTGAAAGCAGAAATACCGTTTCGATTTTTGAATCAAGCTTTTTGTTGACGGCTTCGAGCATACGCTCGTATTCGACATCCTGCCCGCTTCTTATCCCGCGGACTATGCAATCCGCACCGACAAGCCTGCAATGCTCAACAAGCAGCCCTTCAAAATGCGCAACGCGCACGTTGTCAATGCCGCGTACGGCATCGCGTATCAGTTCAAGCCGCTGTTCAAGCGAAAAGCGCGGAAGCTGCTTGCCCGGGTTCGGACAAACGGAAACATAAAGCGTTTCAAAATGGGTGCTTGCACGGCGAACAATATCGAGGTGCCCGACGGTGAAAGGGTCGAATGTGCCCGCAAAAACAGCAACGCTCACGATTGTTCCTCCCTTTGTTCCGAATAGATGATTTTTGTAACTGCCGCATCACCGTATTTATGCGTTTTTCCGCACGAAATATTCGGGCAGTTGAACTGCGGCGGACGCTTGAATGCGTGCTCCGCAAGGATTATGCATCCATCCTCAAGAAGATTCAGCTTTACAAGCTCATTCACCGCGCGGGAATAAAAATCGGATTCATACGGAGGATCAAGCAAAACCAACGAAAAGCGGCGTTTTTCGGCGGAAAGCAGCGGAAGCAGCGCAAATGCATCTCCGAAAAGCCCCTCGCTTCTGCCGCCGAAGCCAAGAGCCTCTACGTTGTGTTTAATTACCTGTATTGATTTTTTGTCGCTGTCGCAAAAGACGCAATGCGCTCCCCCGCGGGAAAGTGCTTCAAGCCCAAGGCTGCCGCTGCCGGAAAAAAGATCCAATACCTGTGTGTTTTCAATATCGAACTGAATCATGCCGAACATGGCTTCCTTTACCCTGTCGAGAGTCGGGCGCGTGTTCCTGCCCTCCGGTGCATCGAATCGCCTGCCGCGAGCCGAACCTGCAATAATACGCAATTTCAATCCTCCGAATATAACATACTGATTTTACCACTGTCGAAGGGTGAATTTCAACCCCCGATGCAGTATTTTCGGACAAAATCCGAATTATTTTTCCGTTTAACGCATTTTCTGTTTTTGCGTTCAGCCCTTTTTGAACAAAGCACCGGGAAGTGCAACGCAATCAAGGGGCATATCGTGTTCCTCAACGGGAAGGCTTTCGCAAAGTTGGAAATCGTACCCGACGCCGACCGTGAATGCGCCCGTTTTCTTCAACAGGCGGTCGTAATATCCGCCCCCCTGTCCCAGCCTTCCGCATTCCTTTGTGAATGCCACGGCGGGAACGATAATAAGATCGATATCCTCCGCAAAGACCTCGGTTGAATCCTCCGGCTTCGGTTCAAGAATGCCGTAGCTGCCGCTGACAAAAGAATCCGCACCGTTATTCGGAACAAAAAGACGCAGTCCGCCGTTTTCAATGCAGAGCGGGAACGCAATGCGCTTGCCCGCAGCCTTTGCACACTCAATAAGCGGCATCGGATCAAGCTCGTTTTTTGCCGGCATATATGCCATCAAAAGCCCTGCGGAATTGAACTCCGGCAAAGCCCTGACCTTTTCGGCAACGGCAAACGAAGCTTCACGCACCGCCTCCGCATCGAGCGCCCTGCGCATTGCGCGCATTTGCTTTCGAATGCCCGCTTTTATTTCGGCCGCACATTCCGCAGCGCATACATCGGCTGCATTTTCTTTCTTTTCAGCTGTGTTCTCAGTTTTTGTCATAGTCTTTCACCGTCTTTCGCATCGAATTTGTTTTTATTACAGTTCGTCATGTACAATTCGGCCGTTTATCAGCGTCATCGCGCAGCGGCTGCGAAAATCGAAAGGATGACCGTAAAAAACCGCAATATCCGCATCCTTGCCGACTTCCAGCGAACCGACGCGGGAATCTATGCCCGCAATGCGTGCAGCGTTTATGGTTATTGCCTCCAGGGCTGCATCCTCCGGCAAACCTTCCCGAACGGCAAGCGCGGCGCAAACGGGCAAATACTGTATCGGAACAACGGGGTGGTCCGTCATTATTGCGAATTTTACTCCGTTATCGAAAAGAGTTCTTGCGGATGTCAGGCTGCGGTTGCGAACTTCGGGTTTGCTGCGTTCATGCAGCAGCGGGCCGATGATAATCCCCGCATTCAGCTCATCAATGCAGGGTTTTATGCGGTCGATTATCATGTAACCTTCGGTAAAATGATCCAGCGTGATTTTAAGATTGAACTCCTTTGCAATGCGCAGAGCCGTCATTATATCGTCCGCACGGTGCGCATGAATTTTGAGCGGAAGCTCACCGCGCACAACGGGCAGCATCGCTTCGAGTGAATGATCGATTTTCGGAGGTTTTTCGCCCTTTTGCTTTGCGTCTTTAATGTTTCTGTCATATTCAAGCGTATCGAGCAAAGTCCCGCGCAGCTGTGAGGCAATCGACATTCTTGTGTAAAAAGTTTTTTGTGCGCTGAAAACGCGCTTTGGGTTCTCTCCGAATGCAGCCTTCATTGCGGCAGGAAATTTTATCGTCATATTCTCTATGCTCCTGCCGAACGTTTTCATTGCAACGAACTGACCGCCGATAACGTTTGCGCTGCCCGGGCCTGTCACAACGCTTGTTACGCCGCCGGCACGAGCCTCCGTAAAGCAGTTGTCAAACGGGTTTATGCCGTCAATCGCGCGCAGTTCGGGAGTTACGGGTTTATAAGAATCATTGCCGTCCGCGCCCTCGAATCCTATGCCGTCCTCCCACATGCCGATATGGCAATGTGCATCCACAAATCCGGGAAGCACAAAACATCCGCTGACATTTATCTCTTCCGCATTCGGATAATCAAGATTCACGCCCATTGCATGAATCTTTCCGTTTTCAATTGCAATATCCCCCTCGTAGGGTTCTCCGACTATCGGAATTATTTTTCCGTTTTTTAATATTTCCATTGTTTTTCCTTTTTTGCTTATTTATTCACATGAAATCGGTATTAAAATCAATTGCGGTGTTCCGTGATGCCCGCAGTTTTTTCGATTGCGTCCAAAACGTCCCCCG
>OGOV01001133.1_pt1 | contig 24924 bp, 27 predicted proteins | sample 1552711 | NCBI WGS metagenome assembly OGOV01 (sample SAMEA2580216, study PRJEB22360) | human gut metagenome | biome: human gut; feature: human-associated habitat; material: faeces | place: Denmark | collected 2008/2010 | reverse complement strand
CCAGCCCGAAAGAATTTACGGACTGGCTGTATCAGCAGAGTAATGTAATTGTGGAACTGACTGAATACTAATTTTTTCTCGTTGTGAGGTTTCTGTGACATTTTGCTGATACTATAAAAAGAAAAAGGATGTGATACTATGCGAATACTGGTTGTTGAAGATGACCAGCTTTTGAATAAGACATTAAGCTATAATCTGTCGGCTGTCGGATATTCCGTGGATGGAGCTATGTCAAAGGCTGTTGCCATAAGATTTCTTGAAAAACAGGACTATGATTTAATCGTTTTGGATGTCAATCTGCCGGATGGGAACGGATTTGATATATGCCGCGAGGTAAAAGAACGCCGTCCCGATACCGCCGTGATTTTTCTAACCGCAAATGATATGGAAAGCGATATGCTGAAAGGATTTGAATTGGGCGCAGATGATTATGTAACAAAGCCCTTTCCTATCAGCGTGTTCCAAAAGAAAGTATCTGCTTTACTGAACCGCATTTCAGCACAATCCGGCGGAGATTTCTACGATGATGGGAATTTGTATATCAATTTTTCCGAATTATCAGCGTGTCTTGCAGGACAGCCGATTACCCTTACATCATTGGAATATCGTTTACTAAAAGTGCTGACAAGAAATTCTCAAACTGTCCTGACCCGGCAGGTATTGCTTGAAAAGCTGTGGGATGCAGATGAAAATTATGTGGATGAACACGCACTTACCACAACGATCAGCCGCATCCGCAGTAAAATTGAAACGAACCGGCATTCCTACATCAAAACCGTTTACGGTATGGGCTATATGTGGATTGGAGGAGCGCAAAAATGATTTCAAAAAAACTCTCCTTAAATAAAGTCTGCATAATACTGGAAACTACCATTTTACTTTTATCCGTGGTCATGTTTTCGGTTCTATATATCCTGACAAAAGAAATGTCTGTGGTATTTTGTAGCATGGCGTTCTGTCTGCTTTTTCTGCTTTGTGTTACTGTTTTTGTGATACTGATACGGCGAAAGCTGACTTTGTTTTCTGAAATACTTTGCTGCACCTTAGACGAAATGATGAATGGAAAAATAGATATATCACAGGTTGCCGAAGAAGAAAACCTATTTTACAAAATCAATCATCGGCTGGTGCGTCTTTATGAGGTTATGCAGGAAAGCAAAAACAGCGTTGCCAGTGAACGAGCTGACTTACAGGAATTGATTTCCGATATTTCTCATCAGGTAAAGACACCGATAGCAAACTTAAAAATGGTAAATGCCACCTTATTAGAACAAGAAGTGCCATCGGATAAACAGCGGGAATTTCTGCTTGCCAGTGGCACACAGCTTGATAAACTGGATTTCTTAATGCAGGCTATGATAAAAACATCCCGGCTTGAAACGGGTGTTATCTCACTTGAAAAGAAACAGCAACCCATCTATGATACTCTTGCTATGGCTCTGGGTGGTATCTTTCTGAACGCTGAAAGGAAGCACATACAAGTTGAAGTAAACTGCCCGGAAACATTGGTTGTTTCCCATGACCGCAAATGGACAGCAGAAGCCTTATTTAACATATTGGATAATGCAGTTAAGTACACGCCGGAGTACGGTTCTATTCGTGTTTGCGTTGAAAGCTGGGAAATGCACCTGAAAGTCAGCATTACCGATACCGGCAAAGGTATTCCCGAAAACCAGCAAGGAGCAATTTTTAGGCGTTTTTATCGGGAAGAAAATGTCCACGATATAGAGGGAATCGGCATTGGGCTGTATCTCGCAAGGGAAATTATTAGCTTACAGAACGGTTATATACAAGTAACTTCTCAAGTAGGAACAGGCTCAACATTCTCCGTTTTTCTTCCCCATGAATAACCTGTTTTTTTGAAATGTCACAGGATTGTGACATTTCAGGGCAATTTATTATGTCGGCTGTGACATTTCTGTGAGGATTGCCCTTTATAATGAAGCCATCACAAGAAAGGATGGTGTTCTCTATGAGCATTTTAGAAACAAAAAACTTGAAAAAATACTATGGCACCGAGCCGAATATCACAAAAGCTCTGGATGGTGTAACTCTCACTGTCGAACAGGGAGAATTTGTTGCCATTGTGGGAACTTCCGGCAGCGGAAAATCCACATTGCTCAATATGATGGGGGGCTTGGATGTTCCCACTTCCGGTAATGTAAAGGTCAAAGGAAAAGATTTGTCAGGGCTGAACGATGAACAGCTTACGATTTTCCGTAGACGCAATATCGGTTTTATTTTCCAGAACTATAACCTTGTTCCCGTTCTCAATGTATATGAAAACATTGTTTTGCCTGTAGAATTGGATGGCGATACAGTAGATAAAAATTTCATGGACGAAGTTGTGCAAATGCTGGCACTCGGCGATAAGCTGCAAAATATGCCGAACAACTTATCCGGCGGTCAGCAACAGCGTGTAGCGATTGCTCGCGCCCTTGTCTCAAAGCCTGCCATTATATTAGCCGATGAACCAACGGGCAATCTTGACAGTAAAACAAGCAGCGATGTATTGGGACTGTTGAAAGTAACAAGCCAGAAATTTCATCAAACGATTGTGATGATTACCCACAATAGCGAGATCGCCCAGCTTGCAGACCGTATTGTCCGCATTGAGGACGGGAAAATTGCAGAATAAGGGGGGCAAAAACTATGAATGATATTTTATTTGGAAATAGCAATCGCCCTGTTATCAAAAAATTATCCAACCGTTATTTCAAAGCAGGAAAGAGTAGAAATATCATTGCAATTATTGCAATCGCTCTAACTACTATACTCTTTACAACCATTTTTACATTAGGCTCTGGTTTGATAGATACCGTTCACGACCAAAATATCAGAAAACAAGGTGGCGACGGTCAAGCGGTTTTGAATTATATAAGCGATGAGGTTTTTGATAATATAAAAGGCAATGAGATGATTGAACAGATTGCCTATACAAAGGCAGTGTCTTATCATATCAATAATCCCGGACTGGAAAAATGGCGTGCTGATATGTGGTTTATGGACGATACTGCTTTGAAGTTTGCACGGTATGAGCCAACAACGGGACACCGTCCTGAAGCAGAGAATGAAATTATGACTGATACCAAAACGCTGGACGCACTTGGTATTCCTGCTGAAATCGGAGCAACCGTAACTTTGGACTATCAAATTAAAGGGATTTCATATTCAAAGAATTTTGTACTATGCGGATTTTGGGAAACAGACAGCCTAAGTAATATTGGACGACTTATTGTTTCTAAAGCCTTTGTTGACAATAATTCTGAACTTTTAACATACACCTATCCCGAAGATAATGACTATTCCGGCGTAGTCGCCGCTTATGTTATGTTTCATGGAAACGGAGCTATCGAATCAAAATTACATCAACTTCTTGCTGAAACGGGCTATACTTGTGATACTATGGGCGGAAGTCCATCAGATGACAATTATGTGATCGCTCGTGTTAGTCCTGCATATCAAGGCAGTAACTTTTTACAAAATCCAGCTTTATTGATTTCGGGGATTGTTGGCATACTTTTAATTATGATAACAGGGTATTTGATTATATATAATATTTTCCAAATCTCTGTCATTCAAGATATTCAATCCTACGGACAGCTTAAAACTTTAGGCACAACAAAACGACAAATAAAGAAACTTATCAGCAAACAGGCTATGTTACTTTCCTTTATCGGTATTCCATTCGGCTTGCTAATTGGTTTCTTTGTTGGACGAGCATTAGTACCATTTTTAATGAACGGCACAGTTTATGCTTCGGACGCAGGAGTAAAAGTAACTGCTAATCCAATTATTTTTATCGGAGCTGCTTTATTTGCACTTGTTACAGTGATTATTAGCGTAAATAAGCCTGCCAAAATAGCAGGTTCAGTATCGCCTATTGAAGCAATCCGCTATACCGAAAATGACGCAACAGCATTTCAAGGCAAAAAGACGTCTAATAAAAAGTCTATACATGGAGCCAAAATTCATCGCATGGCATTATCAAATCTTGGTCGGAACAAGAAACGTACAATTTTGGTTATTATTTCTATGACTTTGAGTTTGGTATTGTTCAACACTGTATTCACACTTGCAAGCGGCTTTGATGTGGAAAAATATGTAGAGAAATTTGTAAACAAGGATTTCATCATCTCTACTGCGGATTACTTCAATTTTAAGTTTGGAAATAGCGACAACAAAAATGACCTTTCCACTTCTTTTATTGAAGCAGTTAAGCAAAATCCGGCATTTGATGAGGGTGGCGAGTTATATACTACAAAGATTTTGGAAGAAGCATTTTCTGTCGAGAATGGAGTTACCTCAAATTATAACAAAGACGCTGAGGGAAATCCTTTGGTTCAATTATATGGAGCAGATGATTTTTTACTGAACTCAATGGATGTTATAGAGGGAACGATTGATTGGGAAGCATTAAAATCCGGGAACTATGTACTGTATGCCCTGACCGCTGATGACAATGGAAACATTATTGATGACCCTAATATTCATGTTGGCGATACACTTCACTTCAATCATGTACAAATGAACGGACTTTCCAGTAGTATAGATAATAGCTTTGACTGCAAGGTTATGGCAAAGGTGCTAATCAATGAAAACACCGATACGATAAGAAGTACCGGATTTGCAAAGTTCTATATGCCGACGGATGTTTTCTTACCTCTTTGCGAGCAACCTCATTTGGTTAGCTTCCCATTCAATGTAGTTGACGGTATGGAAGCTGATATGGAGGAATTTTTGAGCAGCTATGTTGAGGACATTGAGCCGAGTATGAATTACGACTCTAAACAAACGTATATCAATTCCTTTAATGATTTAACCTCTCTGATTATTACCATAGGGGGAGCGTTAAGCATTATCATTGGCTTAATAGGAATTACAAATTTTGTAAACTCTGTTCTTACCAGCATTATTACACGAAGAAAAGAACTTGCCATGCTTCAAAGTATTGGTATGACAGGAAAACAGCTAAAGAAAATGCTGTCATTTGAGGGCTTATACTATGCTGCGGGAACAGTTGTTGCGTCAATCGTATTTGGTTCTCTGGTATCGGTTATCATTGTAAGAGCAATTTCAAATAGCATTTGGTTTTTCACTTATAAATTTGTTATTTTCCCTATGTTTGTTATCTATCCATTTTTGATTGCGCTAACGGTTATTATTCCGGCAATCATATATCGAAAGATCGCAAAAACAAGTATAATAGAACGGCTTCATCAAAACTAAATAATATAGAAAAGCTGGAAGCAAAATCAAGTCTGCTTCCAGCTTTTTTGTATTTGCTATTGTATGTGGTTGACTAAGGAATATTGTTTAAGCGTGAGTTTGTGATATTGGGTGTGGTATCTTTAACTATGGGAAACTCCGTTTTCCCACTTGCTGACCGCCTGGCGCGACACCTCAAGTATTTCGGCCAGCTGCTCCTGCGACAGGCCGCGGGAGCGGCGCAGCGTCTGCAGCTTTTCTCCTAATGTCATATCGTGTTCCTCCATCGGTTTTGATGGCCCGAGCGTAGCAAATTTTCGTCCGAAGTGCCACCATCCCACGCTGGAATTTCCGCAACCAAACGTGGCAAGGGCCGTTTTACGGCGCTTTTTCATCCTTTTTCAGCAGAGCCGGCACATCCAGCTCCATGATGAGCAGGCTCACGAGCATCAGCGCCGCGCCGAAATAGCCGCGCACCGTCAGGCGCTCGCTGAGCAGGAAATAGGCGAACACGGCGGAGAATACCGGCTCGAGCGTGAAGATCAGGCTCGCGTGGCTCGCCGTGGTAAACTGCTGCTCGACGCTTTGGATGACGAAGCAGATGCCCGAGCAAAACACGCCGAGGAACAGCGCCGCCGCCCAGACCTTGGGCGAGCCGGGCAGGCTCGGCGTCTCAAGAAGGAGGGACAGCCCGAGCATCACCACGCCCGCCACCGCCGTCTGCAGCACGCCGAGGGCGATGGGGTCGACCTCCGGCTTCGCGACCGCCTTCTCCGTCACCATCAGGTCCACGGCGTAGAAGGTCGGCACGAGCAGGCAGATGATATCGCCCGGCGCGGGACGCAGCGCCTCGTTGAGCGTCAGGAGCGCCATGCCTGCCATGCACACCGCCAAGGCAAAGCCGAGCTTGCGGTCCGGTCGCTTTCGGTAAACGACGAACTCAAAGAACGGGGTAAAGAGAACGGTCATCGCGCCGATGAAGCCCGCGTTGGATACGCTGGTATACAAAACGCCGTAGGTCGCGCCGAGGTAGATCGCCACGAGCGACAGCCCGACGAGAACGCTGTACCTCCATGTTTCGCGGCTCGCGCGGAGCACCCGCTTGTGAAACACCGCGCCGAGCACGGCGAAGGCCGAGAGAAAGCGGAAGGCGTTGAGCGTCACCGGCTGCATATCGCGCAGGCAAATGGCGATCAGGCAGTTGGAAATGCCCCAAAAGCCGGTCGCCAGCACCAGCATCATGTCGGCTTTTCTTTGACGGTCCATACACATTCCTCCGATTTGGTCAAAAAGACGCCCGCGGCGCGGGCGAACAAAGCGATTTTAACACGAGATCAGCCGAAACGCAAGCCCGTGCTAAAAAAGCAGCAGCTCCTGCGAGCTGCTGCTTTTTTCAAACGGTTGGGTGAAATTACTTGATCTCGACCTTCGCGCCGGCTTCCTCGAGCTGCTTCTTGAGGGCCTCGGCATCGTCCTTGGAGATGCCTTCCTTGACGGCCTTGGGAGCGGACTCGACAAAGCCCTTGGCCTCGGCAAGACCCAGACCGGTGAGCTCGCGGACGACCTTGATGACCTTGATCTTCGCAGCGGCGTCGAAACCGGCGAGGATGACGTCGAACTCGGTCTTCTCCTCGGCAGCGGGAGCGGCAGCGCCGGCAGCGGGAGCAGCCATGGCGGCGGCGGAAACGCCGAACTCTTCCTCGAGCGCGTGGACGAGCTCAGAGAGCTCCAGAACGGTAAGGCCCTTGATCTCTTCGATCATAGCAGTGATCTTTTCAGACATTGTAATATCCTCCTGATTTAGATTGTTGTTTGTTTTGTTGTTTGGATGCCGGATTTACTCGGCAGCGGCTTCGGCCGCCTCAGCGGGAGCGCCGTCCTTCTCAGCGATCTGCTTGAGGACGCAGGCAAGGCTGGTGATGGGCGCGAGCATCGTGCCGAGCACCTGGGCCTGCAGGACAGGCAGTGCGGGGATCGCGGCGAGCGCATTGATGGTGGCCATATCGACGACCTTGCCATCCATGAAGCCGCCCTTGATCTCAAACTTGCCGTTGAGCTTCTTGGCATAATCGGCGATCACGCGGGCGGGAGCGACGGGGTCGCTCGCGACGGCGAGAGCCGTGGTGCCGTTGAGCTGCTCATCGAGCTCATTGAGACCGACGTTGTTGAAAGCAAAGCGAAGGAGCGTATTCTTGACGACGGCATAATCGACTTCGTTCTTGCGGCACTCGGCGCGAAGAGCAGTGTCCTCCGCGACGGTGATGCCCTTGTAGTCGACGATGATACCGGCGGCCGCGCCCTGCAGCTTCTCGGTCAGAGAGGCCACGATCGCCTGCTTTTCAGACAGGACTTTTGCGTTAGGCATTCTTGTTTTCACCTCCGTTAGATTTGCGGCATAGCTCCCTATGCCCGGGGAAAAGAGGCGTTCTAAAAAGGAAACCGTCCTCATGCAGGACATGAGGACGGTAAAGCAATCAATAAATGTTTGCCATCCTCGGCAGGACTTACGAGACGAATCTCACCTGCTGTCTTTGGAACGCTCTAATAGTATATCCAGAGTTGGCAGCATTGTCAACCCCAAATATCGTTTTTTCCGCAAAACACCCCATATTTGCGCCGCGCACAGCGCAAATCATTTTTCTGACGACATGCGCGCCAAAAATAATCCAATTTGATTTTTCTGACGACATGCGCGTCAGAAAAATTCCTCTCGCGGAGCGAGTGTCGAGCCGCGCACGCGCGGCGAGGCACAGAGCGGAGTGCGATCCTGAATCAAAAAAGCCCGAACGGGCTTTTTTGAAATCTTTTAGATCTTTGCGGTGTTCATCTTGACGCCGGGGCCCATGGTGGAGGCGACGACGCAGGACTTGATATACTGGCCCTTGGCGGCGGCGGGCTTGGCCTTCAGGATGGCGCCCATGAGGGTGCTGAAGTTCTCGCCCAGCTTCTCCGCGCCGATTGCCATAATGACCTCATGATAAAGCACAAAAAAGAACTCTGTGCTCGGATACTGCTCCGTCATGCGGCCAATGCCCTCAAGATACTTCGAATAGTCATCGGTCTGTGCCAGCGCAACGCGGTAGAGCTCCTGCAAAAAAGCGCTGTCGCGGTACGGATCCTTCGGCGGAATGCTGACCTCGATGGCGTCACAGCCGCCCTCAATGTAACGTCCGGCCATTTCAATGCTTTTTTCAATGGTCGGGTAGCCAAAGGAGAGATAACAAATGGTTTTGATGCTCATGCTCATACTTCCTTTCAAGAATTTGCAGCCTGCTCAAGGTCTGCCAGCAGCGCCAGCATCGCAGGCTCGTCGTCCCAAAGATTCATCAGGCAACTTCCGACAAACGCGCCCGAAGCGCCAGCCTGTTTTGCCTCCAAAAGGCTTGCGCCGCAGGTAATGCCCGCCGTTGCGTAGATCGGTGCGTTCACGCCGCGCTTACGCAGATAACGAATACGCCGATCCCAGCTTATCATGCCGTCGCGCGGCTCCATCGAGCAGCTCGCGTCGATCTTACCGGTCTTTTCATCTTCCACCACGCACATACGGCACGCGCCGTAAACGGAAAGGTCGGAGTAATAGCAGAATGTCGGCATTTCGATGCCGGCCTTGCGGATCACGGAGAGTACGTTCTTTTCTCCGTCGAAGCTGACGCGCTGTCCGTCAATGATCATCATTCCCTTTGCCATGGCTCAATCCTCCTCAATGGCGTCGATCGCGCCGAACGGGCACGCGCCCCAGCACGCACCGCAGTGGATGCACTTTTCGTTGTCGATCGTGTGCGGCATACGGATCTCGCCGGAAATGGCCTCCATCGGGCAGTTGCGCTTGCACTTGCCGCAGCCCTTGCACAGCTCCGGCTTGATGACAAGGCGGCGCTTACGGCCGTTGCAGATCGGGCAGTGGTGGTCGACAACGTGTGCGAGGTATTCCTTGCGGAAGTATTTGAGTGTGCTCACCACAGGGTTGCACGCCGCCTGGCCGAGACCGCACAGCGCCGTCTCGGTGATGGTGTGGGAAAGTTCCTCGAGCAGATCAAGGTCCTCAAGGCTTCCCTCGTTGTTCACGATGCGCGTGAGGATCTCGAGCATCCGCTTCGTGCCCTCGCGGCAGGGCACGCACTTGCCGCAGCTTTCATTTTGCGTGAAGCTCATGAAAAAGCGCGCCGTTTCCACCATGCAGGTGCCCTCGTCCATGACGACGAGACCGCCCGAACCGATGATGGCGCCGACCTTCTTGAGCGAGTCAAAGTCCAGCGGCAGGTCGAGGTGCTCCTCGGTCAGGCAGCCGCCCGCGGGGCCGCCGATCTGCACCGCCTTGAATTTCTTGCCGTCCTTGATGCCGCCGCCGATGTCGAAGATGATCTCGCGCAGCGTCGCGCCCATCGGCACCTCGATCAATCCCGTGTTGACCACGTTGCCCGTCAGGGCGAAGGCCTTTGTGCCGGGGCTTTTCTCCGTGCCGATGCTGTGGAACCATGCGCTGCCGCGCAGAATGATCTGCGGAACATTCGCGTAGGTCTCCACATTGTTGAGCACCGTGGGCCGCGCCCACAGACCCTGCTCGACCGTGCGCGGCGGCTTGACGCGCGGCATACCGCGCTTGCCCTCGATGGATGCGGTCAGCGCGCTGCCCTCGCCGCAGACGAATGCGCCCGCGCCGCGGTTGATGTGCAGATGGAAGGAAAAGTCCGTGCCCAGAATGTTGTCCCCGAGCAGGCCCAGCTCCTCATCCCTGGCGATGGCGATGCGCAGGCGCTCGACTGCCAGCGGATACTCCGCGCGGACGTAGATGTAGCCCTCGTCGCTGCCGGCGGCGAGCGCGGCGATCATCATGCCCTCGATGACCGAATGGGGGTTGCCCTCCATGATGGAGCGGTCCATGAACGCGCCGGGGTCGCCCTCGTCGCCGTTGCAGACCACATACTTCTTGCCCTTGGGCTGGCGGCGGACGCTGTCCCACTTTCTGCCCGCGGGAAAGCCCGCGCCGCCGCGGCCGCGCAGGCCGGAATCGAGGATCTCACGGCAGATGTCCTCGTCGGACATCTCAAAGAGCGCCTTTTCAAAGGCGGCGTAGCCGTCGTGGGCAAGGTATTCGTCAATGTCCTCGGCGTCCGTCGTGCCGCAGTTTTCCAGCACCACGCGCTGCTGCTTGGCGTAAAAGGGGATCTCATTGTGCTTGGCGTACCGCACGCCATTGAGCTCATAGAGCAGGCGCTCGACCGCCTCGCCGCCGAGGATGGTCCTTTCAATGATCTCATCGCAGTCCTCGAGCCTGACGTGCGTGTAAAGAAAGCCCTCCGGCTCGATCTGAAGCAGCGGTCCCATTTCGCAGAAGCCGTGGCAGCCGCTCTTTTTGAAGTGGATGGCGTCGTCTCCGCCCTCATGGCGCAGCGCGACGCGCGTTTTCAGCCCGCGCTTTTCACACTCGGACTTTAGGTAGTCGTAGATCTTCAGCGAGCCGCCCGCAATGCAGCCCGTGCCCGCGCAGACAAGGACCTCGCGCCGGTCCGCCGCGAGCAGCTCCTTGGCCTGTACGCGCAGAGCGCCGAGCCGTTCTCTCGTCAGTTCAGCCATTTGCAGCGCCCTCCCTTGCACGAATGTCCTCAAGCAGCGCAAGCGCTGTTTCGGGGTCCATCTTCGCGTGTACCTCGCCATCGATCGTCATGACCGGCGCAAGGCCGCACGCGCCGAGGCACGCCACAGTCTCCAGCGTGAACAGCCCGTCGTCCGAGGTCTTTTTCTTGCCGGAAAGGCCCAGATACTCATACACCGCATCGTAGATCGGGCCGGATTTGCGCACATGGCAGGCTGTGCCGGCGCAGACCTTGATGATGTGCTTTCCCTTGGCTTCGAGCGAAAAGTTCTCGTAAAACGTCGCTACGCTGTAGACGCGGGATACGCTGATATCCAGCGTATCAGCGATGAGCGTCAGGTTTGCCTCGCTCAAGTAGTTGTACTCCGCCTGCACATCCTGCAAGATAGCAATAAGATTCGCCGCATTGTTCTCATGCGCGGCAAGGATGCTCAGGACCTTCTCTGTGTCAGGTTTCATGGTTGCCCCTCCTATCTAATCCTGACAGCGATTATACCGTAAATATTTTAGCGTTTTCAACATATTGCTACAAAAACAGCGATTGATAATTTCTATGTATGAATCTACTTAATATTTTTTGATAGGCATTTTGTATTAGATAAGCTACGCTCCATGGGTAAGGAAGCCTCAGTACAAACGTGTTACCCTGGGCCAGAAGCCAGATGACTTAGAGCAGCACTGATATTCAATGAAGCCTTATTGATCCAGCTAATGCAAAAGGCAACACAGCCCGTGCATATTTTGCACCGCTATAAACCTGTTAAAAAGTCAAGCCCTAATTAAAAAAAGTTATCGGCAGAAAAAGAGCATAGCAAAACAGAGACGGCAAAGTGGATCGCTTGGCCGCCTCAAATAAAGTATTGGAGATAAAGGCTTTGGAGCACCTCTCTCAGCTCTGATGTGCTCATCGAAGCCTGTGCTGTAATAAGAATGACACCTTGTCCGCAGATAATTTGTATGTCTGCGTCCGGCATAATACCGGCGTTTTCCATAAGCTCATCTGGAATAGTGATTGATTTTGGCGCACTATCAAGTTCTTGCAGCGAGGCAGACGCTATTAGCAATTCGCGGTAGACATTGGCTTCTTGACCATTGGAAATAAAGGAAACAAAGACATCATCCCCGATATCCAGGCCCATCTCATGAATAGCCTCCGCAGGGATGATGAGGCTTCCGCTTTCATCAACAGAATACTTATCTTCAACAATTGTGATAGAGATCGACCTCTCTTTCTTCCATTCTCGGCAATCCCACAGAGAACTGTATTGTCCCTAAGATTGAAAAACAAGAAATGAAGATACTCCATCCTGACCATATCCGTGCATATCTGGATGCTGCCGAACGACGGGGTGTCCTCCCTATGTTCTATCTGGAATTGATCAGCGGCTTGAGAAAAGGCGAGTTGGTGGCATTGCAATGGACCGACCTTGATGAAGCCAACTGCACCATCTCCGTCAGCAAGCAAGCCAGTTGGGACACAGATGGAACGCTTATCCTAAGCCAGCCCAAAACTGGGAACTCCATCCGAGAGGTATCTATCCCGCAGGACGCCGTGGAGCTGCTGAAGCAGGAACACACCAAGCATCCCGATAATCCGTGGATGTTCCCGTCCAGTAGAACAGGCGAAATGTATCGCCCTGATTCAGTGGTAAACCTCCACAAGAAAATTCTCAAAGACGCAGGACTGGAGCACATACGCTTTCATGATCTGCGACACACATTCGCAACTTTAGCACTCCAGAACGGTGCGGACGTGAAAACGGTCAGCAGTATGCTCGGACATTGCGATGCAGGCTTTACCCTTCGCACTTATACGCACACAACAAGGCAAATGCAGCGGAATGCTGCGGAGAAGATGGGAGACTTCATGGCGCAAATCATGTAGGAAACAAGAACGCCCAAAGAGCACCGGAAAGGGTAGTCCTTTCTGGTGCTCTTTGAATGTTTCCGCGCATTTCGTTATGTGGGTCATGGCGTGGGTCAAAGGGACTGCTTCCACTTGATGATACAAATTGCCAGAACAGGTAGACGAAAGCTTTCGGACCGACTACGGGCAATTGGTTGTAAGGTAAAGCGTATTTTTCAAAAAACAAATACAGCAAAATGGTGCAAAAAAGTCCGGTATCCATAGGATATCGGACTTTTTGGTGGGGGGAGGTGAATTCGAACCACCGAAGTCACTGACAACAGATTTACAGTCTGCCCCCTTTGGCCACTCGGGAATTCCCCCTAATTCACTTGTGTGCCGAAACGGAAGATTGGAGCTGGTGGGGTGACTCGAACACCTGACCTCTGGTTGTTCGTAAGGATATATAATGGAGGACTCTCGATTTAGTGAATCAACGCATTGCGGGGCTGCCCGGATACTGCACGCTCTGAACCGGGAGTTCAAAGTGCAGCGCACCTTTTGCCGGTGTTTGCGCGGCGGTCTCCGGACGGAACATCTCTGTTTCGCTCAGCCAGTTGGGTTTTCCCACAAAGCACGCCACAAACTCGCTGGCAGGATCATGCCAGCTGGTCTCCGGCGCGGCATACTGCTCCACACAGCCGCCGTTCAGGACGGCGATGCGGTCGCTCATGCTCATCGTCTCTGTCTGATCGTGGGGCACAAAAACAGAGGTAATGCCGAGTGCAGAGGTCAGTTCCGTCAGCTCATGCCGCATCTCCTCGCGGAGCAAAGCGTCCAGCGCGGAAAGGGGTTCGTCAAACAAATGCCTCCCGGCTGAACGGCGATAGCGCGGGCAAAGGCCACGCGCTGCCGCTGACCGCCGGAAGGCTGATGGGAATAGCGTTTTTCAAAGTCCTCCAGATGCACGGTGTGCAGAGCATTGCGTACACGGTCGTGCAGATCCTTGGTGTCTCTTCTCGCCCACAGCCCAAATACTACATTTTCAAATACCGTCATGTGCGGTCAAAGGGCAAAATCCTGAAATACAAAGCCGAGATTCCGCTCCTCCGGCGGCAGGTCGATCTTTCGTTCTTTGGAAAAACCGCAGGTACCGTCCAGCCGGATCTCACCATCGTCCGGCGTTTCCAGTCCGGCGATCATCCGCAGCAGCGTCGTAACGCTTCCATTCTCGATGGCCAGCGTTTTGGGCCGGATGACCTGCCTCTTATAAACCCCTACGAGATCTGGTTCAATCAAATTTCCACAGCACACCTCTTTTCTGCATACAACGATAAATCGTGCCGAGAGACTGCAAAATCAGCAATCTCGGCCATGTTAAATTCCAGAAAAGCAAGAAAAGCCCTTGAATAACGCAAAGGAGATGTTTGTTCAAACGATCTTCAACACCATAGCAATCCAATATATTCCGCTTTCATGCTCTTGCAAGCCCTTTGCCAAATGCTATATGGGGTACACTGAACGGCAAAAAGCTGGTGCCATGTCCAGCGTAATTTGGTCGTGTTGACGCCGATGGAAAGGCACGACTCGGTTCTCTCTGCCTAAAAAGAAGCCGACATCCTACAGGCTGTCGGCTTCAATATCTACATATTTCTACGGTCTTCTTGAAGATGAGCGGCTCATCAATCACTTCCGTACTTTTAACGCGCCACTGTGATCAAAGCGCGTTTATTCGCCAAGCCCGTCCTCCACCGCCTCCACCAGCGTCTGAATCGCTTCGTTCTCATCTGCGCCATCAGCAGTAATTGAAATCGTGTCACCCTTGCCGATGCACGCCGCCATCAGCATTACGATAGACTTCGCATTTACCTCCGCCTCAAGTCCTTTCCGGACGGTAATTCTGCTTGTGAACTGCTTTGCTTTGGAAACGAACTCCTTTGCCGGCCTTGCATGCAGACCAGTCTCATTCTTTACGGCAACTTGCTTAGAAATCATGCGTCTTCCCCTCTCTGACTCAACTTTCTGGTAATTTCTTCAGCGGTTTTCATGGCTTCAAGCTGTGCAAAAAGTGACTTTGCCGCTTCACGGGAGCTGTCACAGATCCTCTTTTTCAGCCCCGCGACCGCGCCGGCCGATACTGAGAACTGCATCAGTCCACAACCCAGCAGCGCCTGTGTAAAATCTTCCTCTCCGGCAGCTTCACCGCACATACAGCACGGAATCCCCGCTGCCGCTGCCGAAGCTATCGTATGCGCAATCAGGCGCAGCACAGCTGGATGGTGATAGTCATAAAGCTTTTCAATCTGCTTATTGCCGCGATCCACCGCAACGGTATATTGAATCAGATCGTTCGTGCCGATGGAGAAAAAGTCCGTCTCTTGCGCAAAGATGTCTGCCAGCACTGCCGCAGCCGGCACCTCAATCATCATGCCAAGCGGAACCTGCGGGTTGAACGCCAAACCTTCGCGTGTCAGTTCCTCGCGCGCCTGTGCTGCAAGCTCCTTTGCCGCACGCAGCTCCTCAATCGACGAGATCATGGGAAACATGATCCGGAGCGTTCCGTATACGCTGGCACGGTAAAGCGCCCTGAGCTGGGTCTTGAACAGCTGCGGATCATTCAGGCAAATGCGGATCGCACGATAACCGAGAAACGGATTTTCTTCCGGAGGGATCTGCAACACTGCGGCCGATTTGTCTCCGCCGATGTCCAGCGTCCGTATGGTCACCGGGCGGTTCTGCGCCGCCTCCAATGCAGCGCGGTAGATCGCAAACTGTTCCTCCTCAGACGGCAGCTCCGCCCTGTCCATATAAAGAAACTCGCTGCGGAACAGACCAATACCGTCAGCCCCGCACGCAATCGCGTGCTCGACCTCCGCCGCAGAGGCGACATTGGCTTCCACCTTGACCACGGTGCCGTCCTTGGTACAGGCTTCGCGGGTCCGATATGCTTCAAATGCCTGCTTCCGCGCGGAAAGTATATTTCGCTTGTCTGAAAAAACGGCAATCGTTTCCTCCTCCGGCCACAGAACTGCCTCACCGGAGGAACCATCGATCAGCAACGGCTCGCCATCCTTCACACGCTCCATAAGCTTCGCGCAGCCAACGATTGCCGGAATCCCCATCGAACGTGCCAGAATTGCACTGTGAGAGGTCCTGCTGCCGTCGGCACAAAGAATTCCGGCAATATGCGCAAAATCCATGCGGATGGTATCCGATGGAGTGAGTTGCTGCGCAACCAGAATCACATCGGCCTGAAGGCTGCTGATATCCGGCTTTGGGCAGTTCAGCAGTACACGCAGCAGTTGCTCACGCAGATCGCTAAAGTCGCCCGCACGTTGCTGCATATAAGGGTCAGGCGCACCGCGCATCAGTTCCTCCAACGCGCGAAACTGTTCATCTACCGCCTGTGCGGCGGTACATGTCTTACTTGCGATCTGCTCGCAAACCGGCGCGACCACCGTATCTTCATCCTCGAGAATCTCAATATGCGCTTCGAATATTTCCGCCGCCTTTTTGTCGGCTGCCAACGCAGCTTTTTCGCTATTACAAAGTAGCTGCGCCTTCACACTCCGGCATGCAGCCAGAAATGTCTGCTGTTCCTGCTGTATATTTTCACAACTTCCCGTTGGAACCGGCAGCAGCTCCGGATTGTAAAGCAACGCCGGCGCGTAGCCAATGCCATCTGATACACCCAGCCCGCGCAGTCTCAGCTCTCCCATTTTTTCGTTCAAAGGAGTTCCTCCTCTTTCAACTCTGCGGGAACAAACTCGCGCAGGCCGGCGTGACCGAATGCAAGCACTTCAGCATAATCCGGCGCTCCATCCCCCCGCGCGCTGAGAAGCTCCAGCAAAAACGCAAGATTGACGCCTCCAAACAGCCGCACCGATGTCCCGGCCAGTGGCGCTGCGCGATTAAATGGTGTTCCGCCGGCAAGATCTGCCAAAATTACAATGCCGTCGCCCGTATCAACCGTTTTGACCGCCCTGCGCAGCGCCTCATCAAATGTTTCCACAGGCGCATCCTTCGCAAGGCCGACCGTCACGATCTGTCCGCCCAAATCCCCGCAGATCATTTCGGCGGCATGCAGCATGCCCACGCAGAAATCATCATGGCTTATCAGTACAATCCCTATCATCGTTGACCTCCAGTATTCCGTTATGTATAGTGTCAAAAGTCTGTTTCTGATGACAAACTCTTTACCGTTCGTTCCAGATCCTCTATTCCTCGCGCCAACGCATCCTCCTTGAAGCGGAACGATGGCCCCTGAATCGTCAGGATACACAGCAGCCTGTCCTTCTGCATCACGGGCGCAGCAATACTGGTCGAACCATCATCCTGATCGCGGCAGATAAAAACGCCGCCCGCACTCTTTTCCGGCTCCCGGGCCGTCGCTTCAGCCGAGGCGTCGCTATTGGCATGCGCGCTCCCTCCCAAGGTACAGAGCACAGCTTCTCCCACCGCGTCTGTACCAACCGCTCTGGTCTGTTCGTCCGTAAAGCGCACGGCGATTGCATACGGACTATCGAAATGCGCCATGCATCTCAACTCCTGATTGTAAGGCACAAACACCGCAGAGGCTTCTCCCGTGTCGCTCGTCAGCACATGCAGAGCAGGAATAATCCGCTCGTGGAACAGACGATGCGCTCTGGATTCGCCACTTTCAACCTGCATCTTCAAAAATTTCCAGCCAAGATGAAGGTCTTTTGTGATTTTGTCCTTTTCCAAATATCCGTTCTTTTCCAGAAAGGAAACCAGCCGATAGGTCGTGGAGAACGGAATCTGAAGCCTTGCCTGAATCTCGTTCGGCGTAAGCCCAAGCGTCGGATCCTCCAAAAAGAGGTCCAAAATGCCGAAAACCCTGAGCAGGTTGGCATGCGCGTTGCCCTGTGTATCCGCCCCGCCTTGTGTGCGGATCGTTTTCTGCACATTTTTCCATGAAACCGCATCGCCCTCTGAGGCATTTGGGTCAAACACAATGACAACGCCGCTGTCAGATAATTCCCGAAACGCCGCGATATCCTCCGGCAGCAGGTTTACGCCTTTCAAAACCGGAATGCCGTTGCCGCGGTCATTGGTCAACTGACCGCAGGTAAGCGTACAGCCAAACGCATATCCCTGACGTAACAGTGCCAGCGCCGTTTCCGGCGTCCGGACAATGACCAAATAGCGGTTGGCAGACGCCTGCGCGCGCTCAAGTGCATTCAGCGCATCGCCCATTCCGCGGAAATGTATCTTTACGCTGTGCGGAATGACGGTTGAAAAAATGTTTCGCATCGACTCATCGCCCGCCACGGTATCATCGATCAGCAAAATGCGGTTGCAGTGTTTAAAGGCCAGCAGTCTCGTCGTGATCTGGCCGTGAATCAGCTTGGAATCTACTCGAAAATGATTGATCATGTTTCATCCCACCCCATCAGTATCCCGCTGCGGTGCTCACCGCGCGGTGATTCTACTATATCACAGTGCCGTTTTAATGGAAAGGAATGCCCTCTATCATTTTCAGCGCCTCCCATTTTTGTTGAGACTGACAGTCCGAACGGTCAAATCCTATCAGTATGTTACAAATTTTAAACATTCTGTAAATTTCTTCTTGACATCATTATACAGCAGTTGTATCTTGATGTCAAGAAATTCTCACGTGGTGAGAATAAAATTCTAAATTATTCCCGTGTTTTCCAGGGAACCAGACCGAAAGGAGTGAAGCTTCTTAAGAAATGATAACTTATTCTCGTATGGAAGCAAAGCTAATCCATGGTCAAACGACCACTATTCTCCGCAATCGCTACAAATGCGACGGCCTCATTCTCGTAGATGATGCCGTTGCAGAAAACAGCGGAATGCGAACCATCTTTTCCGCTGCCGCCCCTGCAGGTGTCAAGGTCTATTTCTTCAACACAGAAAAGGCACTGACCCAGCTTCCCAAGGCCGCCGCTTCGGCGTATCACTATTTTGTGATTTTTCGCGGCCCGCTCGACGTGAAAAAGATCTATGACGCCGGTTACCGCTTTAGTTATCCGGTCGTGTGCGGTCAGCAGTTCACTCGGGATAACACCGTCGCCGTGATGCACGGTGTTGGACTGACCCCGGACGAGATCGCAGCGCTGGATTATCTGGCTCGCAACGGCGTAGAGATCATTTTCGATCCCAGCTGCACCAACGAAAACATCAGTTGGGAGCAGGTAAAAGCAACCATCAAATCATAACAAACAGGAGGAGAGTTCTATGCGCGCAATCCAATGTCTGATTATCAGCATCTTCGCAATTCTTTCCGCCTCAGGCACTGCTCCTTGGGGCGGCTACCTCGGCAAATATCTACTGCAGCGTCCTTTTATCGGCGGTCTGATCTGCGGTATTGTCTTCGGCGATATTACGCAGGGCATCTTAATCGGTGCTGCAATGCAGCTCGTTTACATCGGCTACTTCAATGTCGGCGGTGTTCAGTCGATCGATATGGGCATCATTTCTTTCCCCTGCGTGGCAATTGCCATGATGTCCGGCATTGATACCAGCGCGGCTATCGCACTGGCGACCGGCCTCGGCGCGCTGTTCACCACGCTCGAGATGCTCTGCCGCACGGTTTTCTTCCCCAGCGCAGGCGCACTGATGAAAAAAGGTTGTGAGGAAGCCGACGACAGAAAAATTTTCCTTGGCTATTGGGTCATTCCAACGGGCGTATATATTCTGACCCGTGGTGCGACCAGTTTCCTCTTAATGTATTTTGGAGCTGACGCTGTCGCCTCCGTAATCAATATGCTGCCCGCTAACATTATGAGCGCTATCAGCGCAACCGGCAGTTGGCTGCCGTGCATCGGTATCGCCGTTCTGCTGGTGTTCCTTTCGAACAGCGGCTGGGGACTGCTGGTATTCGCAGTCGGTTTTGCCGCATACGGCTACCTCGGACTAACCTCCACCTCTATTCTGCTGTTCGCCGTAATTTTCGCTTATATGTATTACCGCAGTTCCGGCTCCAACACTGCCCCTGCCACATCTGATGCTGACGACGAGGAGGTACTGTAAAATGGCAAACGGAGCGATCCGTAAAGAACCCCTGACCAAGAAAGAAAGGAACAATCTGTTCCGTCGTTATATGACCTTCAATGCCCCCGGCTTTGACTATGTGTATTATATGGGTAAGAGCTGGCCGTGGTGGCTCAAGCCCTTCTTCAAGCTGTTCTACAACAAAGAGGGATATGCGGAAAACATGTCCCGTCACTTCGACTTCTACAACTGCGAATCCGGTACGGCAGCTCTGCTGTTCGGCACAATCCTCGGTCTCGAGGAACGCAAGGCTCTCAAGGGAGACGTGGATGAAGAGACCATCCGCTCTATCAAAGTCGGTCTTCAGGGGCCTCTTGCCGGCATCGGTGACAGCTTAATCCAAGCAACACTTCTGCCGATCCTGATGACGATCACACTGGCATTGTGCGCTGAAACCGGCAGCATTGCCGGCCCGTTGTTCTACATCGTTGCACTGTTTGGCATCATGATCCCCTACAGCTATGTGCTGTTCAACAAGGGCTATGCGCTCGGCAGCAAGGCCTTCGATCTGGTAAAGCCGGAAACCCTCAGCCGCATTACAGAGGCAATTTCCATGTTTGGTCTGCTGGTCGTCGGTGCGCTGGCAGGTAAAACCTGCAACTGCTCGCTTGCCGTTGCATTTGAATCCAACGGCGAAAGCGTGATGCTTATCGATAAAATCAACGCCATTTTCCCCAACCTGCTCAGTCTCGGCGTGGTCTTCCTGCTGTTCTGGCTTATGAAGTATAAAAAGGTCAGCAGCATCAAAATCGTCTTTGGCGTTCTTATTGGTGTCGCGTTGCTCTCTTTGGTCGGCATCGTCTGAGTTTTTCGGAAATCATACACTGCAACACTACACGGGTATCCGAGGGTCTTTCCCGTCCTCGGGTACCCGTGCACAGGAGATCAAATATGTCCAACATTTTTCACATCAAGCCTATCTATAAAGAATTCATCTGGGGCGGACGCAAGCTCATCGACTATTTTCACCTGCCGCAATCGCTGGAACAAATCGGCACTATCTATCATGTGATCGCCGTTCCCGGGCATCTGGATAATCTGGTTGAGGAGACGGGTGAGCCGCTCTCCGTATTTTATCAGACAAATCCAGCGTTATTTCGCTGCAACAGAAAAGATCTGCCGATCCGAATGACAACCACCTGCAACGAGGGCCGGCAGAGCTATCAGCTCCATCCGACCGACGATTATGCACTGGCTCACGACGGTCAGTATGGGAAAGTCTCCGGCTCTGTCGCGCTTCTTCCCGACGGGGCAGAAAAAAGGCGGCTTTTCGGCAACCTCTGCACAACGCGCGAAGAATTTGCCAAAAAGGTCCGTCAGCAAGACTGGGAACATCTTTTCGGACACATCACACAAAGAAATGGTGATTTCCTGCATACACCCGCCGGTGTCATCCATGGCGGCGAGGGTGACGGCACCATTACCTGCACCTTCTCGAGTAACGGCGATCTGACCTATCGTTTTTTTGACTATGGCCGCAATGACCCGAAGCGTCCGCTGGAAATCGACAAGGTAATCGAATGCGCAAACATTCCGGAACTTCCTCTCGGCGCCGTGCACATAGAGCCGGTCACCGATGATGGTCTTCGCATCTGGACGTACTATGATACTCCTGGCGAATACACCGCTCGTCGAATCGAAGTATGCGGTCAGGGCTGCTATGAAAGCGATCCCTTCTATTTTGTCAGCTGCGTGGCAGGCGAAGGCAGCGTGGGCGGTCTTCCCATCCAGCTCGGAGAAACGCTTCTTGTCTCCGCTGCGGCAGGCCCGCTGTCTCTCTGCGGCAGCATGACTCTGATCCAGATCTCCTATAAGGATTGAAAGGGACAACCGAAATATGACAAATCAAAACACCGTGCTTATTATCGGCAGCGGACGCAGCGGGCGTGGCATGCTGGGAGAGCTGTATCACAAAGCCGGCTTTCACATCGTTTTCGCAGACAACGATCCATCACTTGTAAACGGACTGCGTGCGGTAGGGCACTATAGTGTCGAGATGACAGACCTGAAGAGCGGCGCAAAGGAAGAGAGCGTTATAACAGATTTTGCGGTACTTAACACCGTTGCCGACCACGCCGCTTATATTGAGCAGCTCGCCACCAGCCGCTGGATCTCCACCGCACTGATGCCAGCGGCGTTTGACAGAGTCATGGAAGATGTGGCTGAGGCCGCGCTTTTGCGTCTTTCCCGTGGAACAAGCGAACCGCAGTTCATCACGCTTGGCGCAAACTTTGTCGGTATGGAAACCTACTGCACACAGAAGCTACGCACGTTGCTCGGTGAAGACCGCTGGAATGCCTTCTCTCAGAACACACATCTTATCATGAGCATTGTCAACCGCAAAAATCTCCTGCCACGCTGTCCTGACACACAGGATCCCTACCGCGTAGAAGGAGACAATAAGCCCGTATTGCGCGTAGAAGACCTTCCCGCTCTGCGCAACGCCGCAGACCGTCCGCCTTTCTTCCGGCTGGAATCCGGTCTTGATCGCGCTATGGCGATCAAGATCTGGTCCGGCAATCTGGTACAGTGCTCCATGGCTTTTATCGCCATTCAAAAAGGGATCACCGGAACCTATGAAGCCAGCTGGGATCCGGATGCCTCCCGCTGTGCGTTCTACGCCGCGCGGGAAGGATATCGCGCCGTCGCCGCCGAGTACGGACTGCCGCCGCGCAGCGCCGAAGAGGAAAAGGCTCCGGTGTGCGTCTTTCGTGGAAAAGATTTTAACGATAGTCTCGCGCGCCTAATCCGCGATCCAATCCGCAAGCTCGGAAGGCAGGAGCGCTTCATCGGGCCTGCACTATGCTGCGTCAGACATGGCATTGTGCCATACTATATCACCAAAAGCTGCGCCCACGTCTTTCTGTACAACTGCAAGGACGACCCTCAAAGCGTAACGATCCAGCGCTATCTGCACGAAAACGGAATCGACGCGGCGGTATCTCACTTTTGTCAACTGGATCCGTCGCAGCACGACGACAGCATCGTTCAGCAGATGATCGCTGCCGCATATCTTGACATCACACACGCTTCGCCGTTAGAGGAGACCGGCCCATGAAACTATATACAATTTATTCTGCCAGCGAGGCAGAGCAAGCCCTGATTCTTTCTCAGATCCCTCTGATTGGACAACTTCAGGAACCATATCAGCAGAAAACGCTGGACGCATACGCGACAGCGTTAAAAAACAGCACCTTTCCTTCGCTGGCAGACGCTCCCTTCTCCCGCCATAGCACCCACTACCGTCTTCTGGCGCATATCAACGAGGTCGCTGAAGCCGGGTTGATGCTGGCGGACTTTGCTTACTCCCATTGGCCGGATGAATGGACAAAAAAGCTTGACCGGCAGGAGCTTTTGCAGATCCTGTTGCTGCACGACCTGGACAAGTATCTACTGCTGTCGGATGAATCGCTGGAAATGAGCATCGCACACGGAACGCTCAGCGCCATGATCCTCAACGATCTTGGGTTTGACTCCCGAGTGATCGAGGCGGTCGCCAGCCATTCCCCCTCCGCTTCGCTTCATCTGGACGATCCTGCCTCCATGATCCTGCACTATTGCGACCTATTCTCCTGCGACCACATTTATATGCTCGTCAGCAGAACACCGCACTACTGTATGAAATAGCGGGAGAACAAGAACCATGAAAGATATTCAAACTGTTACCGGTGCACTTGACCCGTCGCTTCTCGGCTTTACGCTCATGCACGAGCATCTTCTGATCAGCAGCTGGAACAACCGCATCACCGATCCGGAATGGCTGCCCTATGAAAAGGCGCTCGATTTTATTGCCCCGGTCATCGCCGATGCAAAGGCTGCCGGCGTGGACAGCATAGTCGACTGTTCGCCCTTCAATCTGGGGCGCGATGTGTTGCTGCTACGCGATGTATCAGAGCGCACTGGCATAAATATCATCGCCACGACCGGCGTCTATATGGATGAAAGCGGCTGGCTCAACCTGATCTCCGAGGAAAATCTTCTCAAGTATATCCTACGCGAGATTCAGGATGGCACGCAGGGCACGCAAATCCGTTGCGGCGCGATCAAATGTGCTACCGATCGCTTTGGCTTTACGCCAATCAACCGTAAAACGTTACGAGCATGCGCAAGGGCTGCCATAGAAACCGATCTACCTATCATCACGCACTGCCGTCCAGAAAATACTCGTCAAGGACTCTTTCAGCAGGACATTTTCGAGGAACTCGGCGTCGACCTCAACCATGTTCTGATTGGCCATTTCCGCGAGGGTGACCCACTCGACTACGCTGAAAATGTAATGCGCAGAGGAAGCTATATCGGAATTGACCAGATGAATTTCAACGCACATCATTTGGCCTTTAATCTTGATACCATCGTTGAACTGATTCGGCGCGGATGGACGGAACGGCTCATGCTTTCCCATGACGCCGTTATCTGCTATAACCACACTCGCTGGGCGGACTGGGATCACAGCCAGTATATCAACTATGCGCCGGACTCCCTGCGCTATTTGAAATGCACGGTTGTCCCCATGCTCCTTGAGCGCGGTGTCACACCAGACCAGATCCACACCATATTTGTAAAAAACCCGCAGCGCTTCTTCTCTTTTACTGCATAGAATTGTCCATTGGTACGCCCTGTTTATTCTCTCTTTATGGGGTGCCGCAACCTTCTCCATATACTTTAGGTTTCTCTTGGAATAGCTTGTCGCATTTGGAAAGAAATCTTAAGTCACTTTTCCAAAACTCTCTTAATTGTTCTCCAAGAGGAGACATACCAAGTAATTTGTGCAAGCGGTGCTTGCACAAATTACTTATTAGGAAAGCGCCGAGCAAATTTTGCCATATACCTCAGATTTCTCACGGAGTAACCTGTGGTATCCGGAAAAGAAATTTTGATGTCAGCAGCATGATTTTCTACAAACTTGTTGCCCCATGTCTTGTGCTCATTGATGACATCACCGATAGAGTGGTAGAGAACCAGCAGCTATCGATTGACGCTGACCATCGCGCGGTATTGCACCGTGCGGATCTCCTGTTTGATCGATTCAACGATGTTCAGATATTCGTTGGAATTCATCAGCATTTTTTCTTTTCCTCCGTCAGTTCACGCAGCAGTCCTTGGCATCCCGCCAGCACATCCTGCCAAGTCGCTTCAAAGTCTTCGGTATACCACGGATCGGCAACATCGCAGGGATGGTCGGTATAGTCCATCAGGAGGTGCAGCTTTCCGGCAAAGTCGCCGCCGCAGATGCGGTGCA
>OGOV01001126.1_pt1 | contig 25056 bp, 13 predicted proteins | sample 1552711 | NCBI WGS metagenome assembly OGOV01 (sample SAMEA2580216, study PRJEB22360) | human gut metagenome | biome: human gut; feature: human-associated habitat; material: faeces | place: Denmark | collected 2008/2010 | reverse complement strand
TATACATCATTTCGAAGGTTTAGTAAAGAGTTTACACAAAATTCGGGATTGACTCAACATATCCGTTGCCGATGCGGCTAAATCTTGGACTGTTTATACTACTAATCCGAGATTATGCCTGTACTTCTCGCCCATTAATTACAAATTATCATCGTGATTAGATTTACACACTTCTACAATATAATCAATTAATTTATATTCTTTTTGATTTTCCCAATCACATATAAATATGTCTGTGTAATATTTATCGCAAGGACCTATTTCAATTTGTACAGGAGAAATCGTCCCATAAAGTGCTACAAATGCGTATAAGATATGATTGTGGGTGACAAAAGTTACTGAATGAAAATGTTCACCTAATTTCATTTTATTATCAAATTTATCTAATATAGGCTTTATCTCAATTCCTTCTTGACAGAAATGAGCAAGGTCTAAAATTCCGTCACCTGTGCATATAGCATTTCGAATAACATCAAAATCATTAGACAATATGCGTTCACGAGTGTTTAATGCTGCGAATACATTAAATGCAATTTTAGCATAGACTCTCATAGTATCAATTAAGTTAATTCCGTATTCAAAATATGCCTCAACTTGGGATTTAGAGACTTGCGTGTTTTCTGCATCATTTAAAACATTGTTATTTTTTTCGACTAATTTATCTATAGCCTTTTTTATTATAGGCTTGATTATTTCCGGGTTTTCATCACTGTTAATGCCAAGAAACCATTTGTTGTCTTTAAAGCCTAACAAATAAGTATTTACAGGGATATATTTTTTTTTGATACATACTGGACAATTGTTATATGAACTGAGTTTATCAAAGAAATAATCAATTTTTTCTTTATTTGTCACTTCTGTACCAGGAGACAAAACTATATTATATGTTGTTTTATCCGTTAATGATTTCTTTGTTAGATTAGGCAAAATAACCTGGTCCAAACAAATGGGCTTGGCATCTGTTATATAACCTAAAGATAGTTTGGTCGTAACCGTATCCTTGAAAACAGATATTTTATCCCTGTTTTTATGTTTTGTTCGTCCTAATCTTTTGTAAAACATTCTATTAATGACTATAAGTGGATTTTCACGAGCAAAGGTTAACTCAATTTTTGAAAACTCATTATTTATTTGATCTGAAACAAATCCTTTTGGAAGACAGTACAATCCGCCAATACATTTAGGAAATACGTGTTCAGCAGATTTAAAAGTTGCATTATTATCATCTTTATTTGTATATATACATTTGTTCATACTAACCTCATTAAAAGTTTATAAAATAGTATTATCTTACGCATATTTATTTCTCTTGTGTTTATTGATAAAATTTGATGTGCATTAAACAAAGAAAAAAGTTCACAGTAACATCGTCATATACAATGGTAAATACGTTATTCCGTTTTCCTCTTTTAAATCTTTGGTGTGAAGAACATATGGAATGTTAGTTTGCTCTTTATATTTGTTAATAAATTTCTTTATAGAGGGTAGAGCATATCTGTCACCCGATTTAACCTCAATAGGAGAGATGTTGTGTTTATTTGTTACTTTGCTTTTAGCAATTAAAAAATCTATTTCCATTCTGTCCTGAGAATTTTCTCTTGAAGATTTGGAAAAGAAGTATAGCTTATGTCCGGAAGCAGTCAACATTTGCGCAACAATGTTTTCCATAAGCATACCTGAGTTCACGGATAACTTATCAAAGAGAAGCTTTTTATAGATTTCTTCGCTTACGATTCCGTTTTCATCGAAAGCATGACTTATAAGCAGCCCTGTGTCCGCCATATAGCATTTTAAAGTTTTTCGTTCCATATTCATCTATAAGCCAATGTTGGGTTCAGTAGAATTATAGCAATTATTAACAATCATTGCATCATCAAGCCAATAAAAGGGTTGCTTATATTCACGCATTCTCGCAGAAGGTTTAATATCACTTAATTTAAATTTTTTCTCATGCTTTGAAAGCTGTGCCGGAATCTCGTCGAAAATTGCTTCGATTTCAAGCTCGTTGCCATCAGAATGTTTCATAATATCTTCTCTGTATAGATTTAAAATATTTCGTTTAATAATATCAACCGCTTCAAAATCCCTCGTTTGAATATATTTTTCTACCGCTTGGGGCATACCTCCTACAATCATATACTGGCGAAAATAATCCATAGCTTTGCGATGCAGCATTTGCCCCATAGGTTTTTTCTTTTCAAAACAATCTTTTATAACAGGCATCAGCATTTCATTGTCCATAGCCCACAGAAATTCCTCAAAATCCATTGGATACATACGAATATGCCTCTCTTCCGACGGAATGGTAATGTCTTTTACATTTTTACGGATTGACATTAGAAAGCCGGTTTCAATGTAATCATATCTGGCATCTGCGACCAAATATTTTATAGCGGCTCTTGCTTTTGGGAACATCTGAACCTCATCAAAAATTATTGCACTTTCTCGCTTATAAAGCTTGGTGTTATAATAGCTTGACAGGTACATAAAAAGGGTATCCAAATCATCAAGATAATTAATAAACAAATCGCATACATCTTTATTCGCCTTATTAAAGTCGATAAGAATATATGATTTATAGTTTTCCTTTGCAAAACTTTCGGCAATATAGCTTTTGCCGACGCGGCGAGCGCCATCGATTAAAAGAGCGGTATCTCCGTTTGACGTATTCTTCCAATCGGATAGTTTGTCATAAATTTTCCTTTTCATAGTTTAATCCATTCCTTTCGCTTCGCTCAAGGCACAAACAAGTAATGAAAATGTTGCACCTTTCCTCCGTTTGTGATATAATCTTTTCACGGAATAGCAACATACTACAGAGCACGAGAGGAGGAGTGGCGAATTTATTTCGACCCCGCATAGTTATATGTGCCGTCATTCTTTCAAGCACAAACAAGTGGAACATTGAGCCCGGACTCTTATGATGATACAAGCAAGATTGTAAACGAAAAAGAGGTTATTGATATTGATGACCTGCCCGAGGGATATAAGCTTCCGATTGCACAATGGATTGACGCATGCACAAACTACGGCGAGTTGGTGTGTGATGTCGATGCGGGTGTACTTGTCAATCGCGTGCTTGACGCAGCGACGGTTGCATGCCGTGAAAAGAGAACGGTTAAAATATAATTAAAAACGGCGGTTGTTACACGTTTCGGATGACAGAAAACTGTGTAATTTATAAAGCCGATAACACAAAACAAAACTGCGGAATACGAATTGTGTTCTGCGGTTTTGATTTGTGTTATTGGGCTGACGACATATGTTCAGCTTTCTTTAAATTCGTTCAATAAAATTCCGTTTGCTTTATTTTCGTTATTGTTGTTAAGCGTTGTGCGCGAATAGAAATTTCTGTATTCCATAGGCGTTTTGTGTACATGATACTTGAAAAACTTAATAAACGAATTTGAACAGTTGAATTCAAGTATTGATGCAATTTCTTTTATTGAATAATTCGAGTTTAAAAGCAGGTTTTTAGCCTGAGAAACGATGAAATTGCATATAAGCGATTTAAGAGACGTATCAAAGTATTTCTTCGTCAGGCGCGTCATATATTCGGGGGTAAAGTTAAAGAAATTTGCAACATCGGTAACGGAAAGCTTTGCACTTGCGTTAATGCGAATCCATTCGAATATATCGCGCGCAAGCTTGGGAACATCATCCTTTTTTGAGTTTTCGTTACAGAGCTGCATCAGTATATTGGCACAAAGGATGTCAAGGTGAAAGGCATCGGGATTGGGAACGGCGCTGTAATGCAGCAATTCTTTTAAAATCTGAAAATTATCAAAATTGTTCAGAGCAACGGGAAAATCGGGGAACAATGAAAAATCGTTCAAAAAGAAATGTACCCAATAAAATGAGGTAAAGCCGACGCTGGGCTTAAAGCCATAGTGCCGCTTGTGCGCCTTTAGATAGAGAGTGTCGCCTCTTTTGAGAGAATACTCTTTCCCGTCCTCGTTTATATGGACTTCGCCCGCGGTCACAAAAATAACTTGATGCGTCTTTTGGGTAACATCGGGGTGTATCCACTCTTTATCGGTTATAAAGTGTCCCGTCTCTCTGAAAGAAAATTCACATCTGCCCGATTTAATCATAAGCATAACGCCCTTTCCGCTTTATTCATACTCTTAATATAGCACAGTTTAACGCCTGTTGTCAATATGATTATATCATATTTTTTCGGTTAAAAACGCATTGGTCATATTTTGGCACAAGAAGTCAAATTTTTCATCTTGAAACGTCTTTGGGCGTGTGATACAATTTTTGTATAAAATAAAAACTCAAAATTTTTTATAAAAACGAGGAGGTTCAACAATGAAAAAGAACAGTTTATTATTCGGTTTGGTTATCGCCCTTACGGCTCTGAATTTTCAGGCTTTTGCGGCCGGTGAAACCGAGACGGACGGCATGGTGGCGGAGACGGCAAAATCGGTCGCGAGCGATAAATATGTTATCTTTGCGGAAGATTTTCAGGGTATGAAAGAGTATAATGATACGATAGGCGATTATAACAAAGACGATAATATTTCGGTGCCGACAGGCTGGCTCGATGCAAGGGCGTTGCCTTTTACCGCCGACAATATCAAAAATCAAGGTAATGCATACACGGATTATTGGAATATGAATGATTTGCATATTTTTATGTCGGAGAATAATCACAATTCTTGGACGAGAGGTTCGATTCATATGCAAGACAACGCCGGCGGAATCGAGGGTAACATTGCTCTGTCACTGTCAACCTCGCAAAACGGCGCGGCGTATAACAGCAGCACGGGCGCAGGCGCGAGCCAAGGCGGATATGTTAAATACTTCTCCAACGGTGTGGCGGCAGGCAACTTTACGCTTGAATTCGATGTCCTTGTGAACAATGGCGGTTCGTGGGCGCTCGGTCTTATTCCGTATGATAATTATGATGCGGCAATAACATATGGCACATACGGAGGCAGCACAAGTAATCCGACATCGAATTTTACGGGAAACAGAACCGGTGATTGGGGCAATGGCAGAAATCTGACCACAAGAGCGCAGTTTTCTTATGTAATAGGTCAGATGACAAGCGATGATAAATTATACTTACCGACAGGTGTTGGCAAGGCATATAATACAACAAATTTTACTCCGCTTAAAGACGGCGACGGAAACGCGGTTACTTTAACAAACGATTTAGCGGACGATGATTATACAAAGACGGCGTTTAATCATATCAAAATGGAATTTGACCTGTACGGCGGCGTTCATAAAGTAACGGTAACGGACATAGCAAAGGGAACGGAGAATACTTATAATTGGACAGACGCAACACCCGGACGTTTTGAAAAGGGTGTTATGGGTATCACTTTGCAAAAGTGCAACGACGGTTCTTCCGTCAGCGGTGCGCGTGTTCTTTTTGATAATATAGAGGTGCATAAAAACAACGCATATTTTATCGAACAGGACTTTTCGGGTTATACAAAGAATAAACAAGTTCCCGGCGGATGGTATATGTCGGGCGACCAGCTTGCTAAAAAAGCATCAATTGCAAATATGGCATATAATAACGCTCGTGTAGGCTCAACCGCAGGTACGAGCGGCGAGGACGGAGATTATGCGTTTAAAATTAATGCTGCAAACGGAAATCCGCAGGAAAACATTTTCATGTCGCTGTTCACAAGACCGGCATACGGCGGACACCCCATATCGGTTGAGTTTGACCTTAAAGCATCAAAAGATACCAGCTGGCAGCTCCACCAGATTGACCAAGAGTACATATTTGCGATGAAAGGTTATAACTATGACGGCGGTGCGGAACAACAAGATTCGACAAACAGCGGATTGATGTATTACGCGAGCATAGGCGGACGCACATTCAGCGCGAACAATGCTATCTTGGGGTATTCGGGCTGGAACGGAACGAAAGATATAGCGGCGAATCAACTTATGTCCGCACAAACGGGAGTCTCGGGAAATACATACAGAACAGGCGACAAAACGGGTAAGGGTCTCGATATTACATACGGCGGTGCGTCGGCATGGGCATACAGCGAGGGTGTGAATCTTAAAAATGAAAACGGCGGTGATTTTAGTTATGATAAAGCGGAAGAACAATGGAATCATTACAGAGTGACAATCGTTCCCAAAGCGGATGGCACCGGCACCGATTATGAGATTGCAATCTGGCCGTCGGGAATGACAGAGAATGAGGCAAATGCGAGTGAGGACCCTGACAAAGCACCTTCTTACGGATATGCGTCAAGTAACCGTAACTCAATAGCCAAGCCTATGTGTGGTATCGGATTTTTGGCTCTTTCGGACCAAAGTACAGCAACGGGTAATATCGAAATAGATAACATTAAAGCATATGAGGCATCGGCAAGAGTTGACGAAGATGTTATATATTATGACGAAGTAACACATTATAACAACGCCTCGATTACGGGTGTATTTGTTGAATATGCCGACGGTACGGTCGCACCGCTTAACAATAATGATGTTATAAGCAGAGCGGCAAAGAGATTGAATGTCAGATTCTCTGAACCTGTAGCGATGAGAGCAGGAACGGAAGTAAACCAGATACTTAACAGATGTATGACAAGTACGGCTGCCGGTACGGCGGACACGTCCGAATGGACAGAGGACCAAAAACAGTATTTCAAGGTATTCGACAGCGTGGACGAGGCAATAAAGCTGACACGAAATTATTCCGCGGCAGAGCGCAATGTCGGGACATTGCCCAAATTAAAGACATACCTTGCCGCGAACAGATATTCATACTATATTGAGCTTGATGATGAAATGTTCACGGCGAACAAGGAATATGCATTGACAGTATCGCCCAATATCACATTTAAAAACTCGGCATATTCAATGCTTAATAAGGGTATGGAACTGCATTTCGGAACGAATCTCTTAGATGAGGAAAAGGGATATGAATATAACAAAATCTCTTTGGTAAAGGCATCCGACCATACGGCGATAACAACATTTGATGAACTCAAACAAGAGCTTGATGCAAACGATAATAAGCTTACCGTGCTTATCAACGGCGCGAATACGCTCGATGAAAACGTTACGTTAAAGCTTATTGCGGCACAGTATACGGGTTCGGGTTCTCTGCTTGAATCAATGCAGTTATCCGACGCGGTGCTTGAACCCGGATTTGTCAAGAATCAGGTATGCACGATAACGCTGAACCCCGATGTTATAAGCGGTGACGCGGGAATGGATATGTTAAGATGCTTCTTGTGGAAGTTCGATACATATACGCCGATAAGCGCAAAGGTTGAAATCGGAAAATAAAAACAGAATCGGTTTGACAGAAATAAAGGCGGTGTTTCCGCAAAGGAGGATTAATATGAAAAAATATATGGGGTTAATATTGATATTGATATGCTTGATTAACATTTTTCCTATGGTTTCCTTTGCGGAAACAGAATCGGCCGCCTCTGCCGAGCTTGTGACAAACACACCATCGCTTGTGAATATGACCGAGGTTGTATACGGAAACGGAAAAACGCCGAAAACCGAAACGGTCGGCGATGTATCTGATGTATGGACTCTAGACAATACCGACAAAGGCGGATATTATATCGGGTTTAATCTTGATGATTCGTTAGCAAACAAAATCTCCGACGGCTCGGTTTTTGACATCGAGATTGATTATTACAGCCGCGGCAACGGATTTTTTAAGGTGATTTATGATTCACAAAAGAAATCCGAACGCTCAACAGATGTTATATTAACCGGCAACGGCGGCACGTGGAGAACGGCGAAAATAACGGTTGATGATGCGTATTTTAACAACAGAGTCAAAAATCGCTTTGACTTTATTATCTCGATTGAATCGCCGCGGTATTACCAAAGTCAGGTTTCCGCGGCGGCTGTACCCGTAAAGACGGTGAGAGTGACGCGGCATATCGCACAAAACACAATTACACATTACGGATATACGAATGAAACGGGTAACGCCTTTCCGTATTACTTGGCTGAAAAGACGCTCTGCAATGAGTTTAAGAATACATTAAGGAGCAGTATCACCGCCGAGGTTACATATCGCGCGGTGGATTCGGACGGTGTTGAACGGTGGCGAAAGACCGAAGATATAACATTGGTTGGCAAGAAAACAACGACGACTTATGTCAACGTTGATATTGACCGCTGCGGACTTTATACCCTGTATGTTGATATAAAAAGTGAAAAGTCTAACATTGATGAGTCATTTAAGAGATATAATTTTGCGATACTTAAAACCGACCCGATGGGAATCAAAAATGAAAATTATTATCTCACAACGCATTTTGAACACTATGGCTCGAACGTTGATGACGGACTTGATGTTATTGCAAAATCAAATACATACGGCGTGCGTGCGGGTTTCGGGTGGACAAACGTCTATGACCCAAGCGACAGAACCAATAATATCTATAAAGATGCGGACAAGACATTTCATTCAAAATTGAGAGAGAACGACCTGCATCTTATGGCGACTTTCGGATTTTCCGTTACGGCGGAAACGGGAGGGTGGAAATATCTTCCCAAAACAGAGTTTGCTCTGCAGTCGTGGTCACAGGCAATAGAGTTTATAACAAAAAACACAAAAGGACTTGTCGAAAGAATAGAGATATGGAACGAGCCGAACATTCTCGATTTTAACGGCGGTGTAGGATATACCGGTGCGGTTGACAGCTATTACGGCGTAAAAGAACCGCCCGAGGTTTACGCAGAGGCGGCAAAGGCGGCGATGATTGGGGCTAAAAAAGGCAACCCCGATGTCAAGGTCGGTGTGATGAGTATTGTCAATTTGGGAAGCGGCGGCAAGGTAATTGATAAAACATATAATTTCTTTAAAACCGCAATGATTGACAAAAACCTGCAAAATTCTTGCGATGCGGTAACGTTCCACCCGTATTCGGACGGCTCGTCGGAACAGTATCATAAAATGGGGAATATCGAAAAGATGTATACCGATACACTTACGAATAAAACCGCAGAGGTATGGAACACAGAATACGGATTTTCAACGACAGACCAAGCGTCACCGACCGAACAGAGACAGGCGAATAATGTAGTCAGAACACCAATTCATATGATGGGCGAAGGCGTCGGAGATGTAAATGTTGGCTATAACTTTGCACAAAAAGGCTTTGTGCCGACCAACAGAGAGGATAATTTCGGTATGGTAAGCCCTGGCTTTGAGGGCGGTGCGGATAAGTATGACAAAAACTTTGTGCCGCGACAAGCATATGTTGCGTTGGCGGCGATGAATTATTATCTGGCACAGGCAACGCCTGACGGCAAGGGAAATCACGGCGATGTCAATCCCGTTGACAAAAAGAACGATTTTGACGGCGAGTATATTTATAAATTCAACAGCCGAAAATTCGATGCCGACATTTATGCAATATGGAGAACGGAAAAGGAAACGGAAAAAGAGTTTGATTTAGGTGTAAAATCCGTAATCTATGCGGATATGAACGGAAACGAAGAAATAATCAAGAGCGAAAACGGAAAATATACGTTTACTCTCGGAAGCAAACCGGCGTATATAATAGTAAAAAGAGAGGATGCCGAGTTTGGAATAGACGGGGTCGCCTTGATGAATAACACGGACGGGCAGTGGAAAAAGAGCGACATCGATTCGATGAAAAGCTCTGACGTTGTAAAGGCGGTTGTGAGAGGATATAATCCCGATGATAAAGAACGGTCGGTTATGCTTGTGACCGCATTCTATAAAAACGGCGAAAACGGTTCAACGCTTGTAAAAGCCGAAACGGCGGATATTGCGCTGAGCGGCAAAGGGTTTGTAACCGCACAGCAAAATTTTTCGGTGCCGACCGAAACGAATTATGATGTCTGCAAATGCTTTGTGTGGGGCAAGGATGGTCTTGTTCCTTATATAAAGAACGCAGTGATAAATTAAAACAATAAGCGGTTTATAAAATCTTGTTATGTCAATTAATAACGCAAAATAAGACAAAACGGGAATTTTTAAATCGGATTAATGACAGAAAGGGATAGATGAGATGAAAAAAATTAGATTTATTGCCGCAGCGGCAGGACTGAGCATTATATTTTCGGGATTCGGTTCGGTCGTGAATGCGGCGGATTATACCGACGGAGCGATATATCGCTTCGATTCTTTCGGTAATTATACCGCCGAAAGAGGCAAGGGACTTCCCGACGGGTGGTCTTTGCAATCGGGTGCGGTTATTTCGCCCGAGGTAGGAAGTGTCACCGACAATGAACGCAGCGGCAATGTTATGAAGATAGAGCCTAACAATTCGACACCTGGTTTGCTTTTCGGCTCGATATTCGAGAGCGGAAAGATACATATAAGCTTTGATATTAAACAGACGGGTGACAGCAATTTTGCCGATACGACATATATAAAAAGTTTCAGACTTGACTTAAACGGCGACCCGTATCTCAATACGGAAAACACTCAAAAAGACCCGACAATCGATGACCCGACCGTTTTTTCAAAGGGCAACGGATACGGTCACAACCTTTTTGATACGATGAACGCAACCTCGGAATCGGAGGACAAACAGTTTATAACGGCGTGGGAGTGGGCGCACCGTTGGAGCGGAACGCGCAGAGTGAGTAAAAATTTCTTTACTTACGAAAAATGGCACAAGCTTGAATTCTATATCGATAAAGACAGCGCGAACCAAAGCGTTTATATTTATATGGATGGCGAAGAAATATCGTTTTTTGATGCGGATAACAAAAAGAGAACTATTTCGCTCGCCAACAGCGATTTGACGGCAAAACTCAAAGGAATGTTCTTTACAATACTTAAAAGACAGTCACAATCGGGTGATACGAGCGGATTTTTGTTCGATAATGTATATGTTAAGAGCTATAACGCCGATGAAATATATCTCGATAGTCCGAACATAGCGACCGATGACGGCAGAGAAAACGGCGTTCCGCTCAAAGGAGGCGTGGTAAATGTCGGTTTTTCGGAGTATATGAACCGTCCCGTAACGGCGGAAGATGTCACGGTAACAAGCTTTCAGACAGGAAAGAAAGTCACGAATTATTCGATAGAAAATGCCGATAATATGCAGTTCGACATTCACTTTGATGATTCCGAAATTATGGCGGGACGGTATATCATAACCGTAAATAATGTGAGGGGCGCGGTAAGCGGACTCGGCGTAAAAGATACGGCGGTATTCGGTACAGAGGTTTCGTATATTGACGGCACAGCCGTTCCGTGGGTTGACGATATAACCGTACAGACCTATGACGGAAAGGAAAGCGGCATAGATAAAGATGTTTCGACCCTGACGAACAAAATCAAGGTTAAATTTTCCGCGCCCGTATCGGCGAGTGATTTGCAAGGCAAGCTTCGTATTTTGCAAAACGGTGAGGAGTTTACATATAAAGACGTAACAACAGAGGACAACAATTGTACGGCGGTACTTAACCTTGACGGGTTGCTTGCGCCGAACACCGAGTATAAAATAGAGGTTTCGCCCGATGTCTTTGCCGACGGCTCGGACAGTATTCATATTATGTACGGATACGATACGAGCTTTAAAACCGCTGATGACGGAACGGTCGTTGTAACGGGAAAGACATATAAGACCACGGGCAGAGGAACGGGGCTTAGGGGGATTTTGGACTTGAATGTATTAAAAAGCACCGATAAGGCGGAACAGCTCACTCTGTTTGTGACCGCGCATACAGAGGTCTATGACTCTGTTCTTGAAAGGAATGTAAAGAAAATGGTTGTATTGGGCGCGTCTGCGCTTGAATACGCACAGGACGAGAGAATAATAAAAGGATGTAGTGTAAGCGTACCGATATATGATTTGGGTGATGCCGAACTTGAATACTATCTTGTCGGTTATCCGAATCCCGTAAGCATCAGCAGAGGAACGGCACAGTAACAGAAAGGGGAATAAACACTAATATGATTACAGACTACAGAAACGTAAGGATAAACGGCGGATTTTGGAAGGATATGGAACAGCTCAACGAAAAAGTGACGATAGAGGCTGTTTGGAATCGATTTAAAGAAACGGGAAGAATAGGCGCGTTTGATATAGGCAGCTATTCCGAGGATGAAATAAAACCTCATTGTTATTGGGATTCCGATGTGTTTAAGTGGATTGAGGGCGCGTGCCGCATACTTAAAAACAAGAATGACGAAAACCTGTCAAAGCGTGTGGAATGGCTTATAGATAAAATACAAAAGAATCAAGGCGATGACGGATATTTTAATATTCATTATACGGTCAGCGAGGACAGAAACCGTTTTTCAAATCGTAATATGCACGAGTTGTATTGTGCCGGACATATGTTCGAGGCGGCGGTTGCGCATTATTGGGCAACGGGAAAAGACAGGTTTATAAATATTGCGAAAAAATATGCCGATTATATCGAAAAAGTGTTTGTGAAAGAAAATTCGGCGGCATTTATGACCCCGGGACATGAGGAAATAGAGCTTGCGCTGGTTAAATTGTATCGTGTGACGGGCGAGAAACGTTATCTTGATTTGGCATTATTCTTTATAAATAACCGCGGCTGTAATGATAAGGATGTTTGTATTGCTGACGAGCCAACCTACGGTCAGGACGATGTTCCGCCGCGCGAAATGAAAAGCGCGGTGGGACACGCGGTCAGATGTCTGTATCTTTTATGCGGAATGGCGGATTGTGCCGATGCGGCGGATGATTCCGAACTGATGCAGGCGTGCGAGAGAGTGTTTGATGATATTGCGAATTACAAAATGTATGTCACGGGCGCGGTAGGCTCGACAAATATAGGCGAGGCTTTTACGATAAAATACGATTTGCCGAACGAAAAGGCGTATGCGGAAACGTGCGCATCGATTGCGTTGATGATGTTTGCAAACAGAATGGCTAAATACCGCAAAGCGGCAAAATACGCCGATACGGCGGAAAGAGCGATGTATAACGGAATGCTATCGGGAATGTCATTGTCGGGTGATGCTTTCTTTTATGAAAACCCGCTTGAAATTAATTTGGCGAATCAAAAAAAGGTGCCGATGTTCAAAGAAAAAGACCATTACGGCATTGTTAAAAGAGTTGAAATTTTTGAGTGTTCGTGCTGTCCGCCGAATCTGAATCGTATGCTTGCTGCAATGGGAAATTATACCTATCATATTGAAAACGGTGAGTGTTATGTGAATCAGTATATGGACAGCAGCATAGAAGATGACGGAATAAGCGTTGTGCAAAAAACGAACTATCCGTATGACGGCGAAATCAGAATTAAAGCGAGCGGTCTTGAAAAAGTGTATTTACGTATTCCCGGATGGTGTGAAAACTTTGACTTAAACAAAGCTTATGCAATGAAAAACGGCTATGCGGTGGTTGAAAACGACGGAACGGAAATCGTGTTGAATTTAGAGATTAAGCCCGTTTTGATTGAGGCGAATCCGAATGTGATTGCGGATTCGGGCAAAGCGGCGGTAATGCGCGGACCGATTGTTTATTGCGCAGAGTCGGCGGATAATATCGAAAATCTGCACAGCCTATACCTGTCGAAAGAGCTTAACGCAAAAGAGAGTTACAGCGAATTTTTCAGAGCATACACAATCGAGGTTGACGGATACAGACTCAAAGGCTTTGACGGACTGTATCAAAAATTAAACCGAGAATACGAAAAGTGCCGTATAAAGCTGATACCGTATTACGGATTTGCAAATCGCGGCGAGAGCAATATGAGTGTTTGGTTGAATTTTAAAGACGAGTGATAAGAACAGGACAGACAACACAGGAGGTAATTATGAAAAGATTTGTTTCATTGTTAGGGGCGGTTTGCCTTGTGGGAACACAGGCAGTCTGCTCGGCGGAGAGTATTGGCGTTTACAGTGACGGCGGAGTCAGTATAGAGCAGCAAGCCGAAAATATAAAAGCCGGAACAGATATAACTGTTATGGTTACCGAATCGGCGGCAAGTTCGTCCGAGGGCGGTCAAAGCACAAATCCGCCGACAGGTGTAAAATATATCGAGGTTAAAACCGCCGAGGCTGACGGAAAATATGCGTTTGATTTTTATCTGGACAAGAGCGGCACTTATGATTGCGTCGTTACGTCAAAAGATGTAAGTGATACGTTTAAAATCGTATATACAAATAAAGACGAAAACGCCGCAATGCTTTCAAAAATTGCCACGGCGGAAAATGCCGCGACAGTCGAAAGCATCTTAAAAGAGAGCGACGCGGCCGAAACCTTGATGCTTGCCGATGATTCGATTTATACAAAGGTTATGGCGGATTCGACCGAGAAAGACGGTTTTAAGCCTTCGTATAAAATTGCCGAAATAATTTATGCGGCGGAGCAAAACTCAAAAATAACGGACCCGTATGAATTTATCATGGCAGCGAAACGGGCGGCGCTGCTTGTTGCCATAAACGGTGGTTCTTCCGTGACGGTTGCGAATGTTGACGAATACAAAGATATTATACTGTCCGATAAAGCCGAAATTTCCGAATATTATGTGTCGGTCGGCGCAGGCTATCTTACTGGAATTCTGAAAAGTGAAAGAATAACCGACATTGCAGATTTAGAAATAAAATTGAAAAACGCGATAATACTGACTAATATAAAATACAGTGACAGCATCGACAACACAAAAGCGATGCTCAAACTGTTCTCCGCAGACCTGAATATTTCCGAAAACAAGCTGACAACCGCTTGCGTGCGCAGTATGCAAGGCAAAGAGTTTGATTCGGTCAAAGACATAAAAAGCTATGTTGATGCCTATGACAACAACGGAAACAATAACGGCAACGGCGGAAATTCGGGCGGTTCGTCCGGCAGTGGCGGCAGCTCGGGTAAAGGCTCGGTCAGCGGCGCAAAGTATTCCGACACATACAAAAGCCAAGACGGCGGAACAGAGGTTAATGCTCCGTTTAAGGATATGGATGATGTGGACTGGGCTGTTCCTGCCGTAACCGCGTTGTTTACAAAAGGAATCATAAACGGAAAAACCGCGGATGAGTTCCGACCGAACGATAATATCACGCGTGAGGAATTCGTCAAGCTTTTGATAAAAACGTTTGAACTCAACGTATTGGGAAACGGCATGAATTTTGAGGATGTAAAAGAGGAAGATTGGTATTATGCCTATGTCAGGTCGGCATATTATTCCGATATTGTCAAGGGCGTTTCTGAAACAATGTTCGGTGCGGGGCAAAATATTACCAGACAGGATATAGCGGTAATGAGCTGTCGTGCGGCAGATGTTTCGGATGTTAAAATTGCCGAAACGGCACAGGAGTTTACCTTTGCGGACGAGAGTGACATTGCGGAATACGCGAATGACGCGGTAAGGCTTATGCAGCGCGGCGGAATTATAAACGGTGACGAGAACGGACGTTTTAATCCCGAGGCTTATGCGACAAGAGCCGAAGCGGCAAAGATTATTTATAATCTGTTTTTAATGCTGTAAATTGAAAGGAGAATTTTTAGATGAAGAGAATTATCGGTATTTTGCTGAGTATCAGCATACTTTTTTCAATGAGTGTGTTCGCCGAATCATCAGGAACAGCGGCGGAATACGCCGAGGAGTTTGCAATATTCGAATATCTCGGTGTATATTCGGCATCGGAAAATGCGGAGGAACTTGAAAAGCATATAAGCCGTTCGGATTTTGTAAATATTGCGGCGCGTACGATTGGTGCGACAGAGAGCGCAACAAACGTATATTACGCCGATGTTCCGAGAGAGAACGCAAATGTTGCATCGATAAACGCATTCCGCGAAATGGGATTTTTGAGCAACAGTGAACAGTTTTTCAGACCCGATGAGGCGATAACATACGCCGAGGCGGCAAAGATAGTGTTGAGCATTGCCGGTTATGATGTGTATGCAAATGCAATGGGCGGATTTCCTTCGGGGTATATGACCGCCGCGTCAAGACTTAATATACTGCCGAATTGTGCCGACAGCACCGCTCTGACATATGCCGAGGCGTTGACGATGATTTATAACGTATTTTCAACGGGAATATATGATATTAAAACGATAAGCGGTGATGTGGATTTAACCTATGAAACGGCGAGCGAAACAGTTTTCTCAATCTATCGCAATATTTATATTGACGAGGGAACCGTTACCGCCGAAGTTATCGCATCGGCAAACGGAAGCACGGCGGGCGAAAACGAGGTTATTATAGACGGCGAAAAGTATAATATCGATGAGAATATATACATTGACGGACAGTTTTTGAATTATATCAAGTTTTTCTATGAAAAACAGAACAACGACACAAAGTATATTTTCTATACCCAAAATTCAGAACGCGGTTCGAATAAAGATGATTTAATTATCTCATCAGAGGATTTGCGCAGTTTTGATTCATCATCGTACATAATTTCATATTATTCAAAAAACGAAAAGCTGCAAACGCGCGGATTTTCGCGCAGCGCACTTGTGTATTATAACGGCAGCGAGTATACCGACAGTGTATCGGCGGCGTTTGATGAATTTATAAACGGAAATAAACGCGGAAGCATACGCCTTAAAGATATAAATGCGGACGGGACATATGACGCGGTTATAATTAAATCCTACAGGAATTTTGTCGTAAATATGATTGATGATGTCAACGGCGTTTATTATAATATGGCGGACCATAGCGACAGCATAAAGATAAGCGATTATACGGGTGTATCGGTTAAAAATGCAAATCTTCAAAAAGCGGCATTGACCATTGCAACGCCGTCTGTGTTCAGCGTTGCGGAATCAAAGGACAAACAGTTTATCGAGATAATAATCTGTGGCGACAGAGTAGAGGGAACGGTTAAACTTGTTCAAAAGAATACAGATTATACAGAGGTGACAATCGGCGAGCGAACATTCAAGGTTGATTCGGCATATTCCGCCGCATTTCCCGAATTCGTTTCGGGTGCGGATTATTCCGTGATTTTAGATACCTATGGTTATGCGGCTTATGCCGAGGCAAAGGTTAAGGACGATTATAAAATCGGATTGCTGACCGATTGCGTATCAAACACGGACGGTTTTTCGCGCAGTGTGAAATTTAAGATATACGAAAACGGTTCGGGCGGCGTAAAGGTATTTGAATGTGCCGACACCGTTAAAATAGACGGCAAGAAATATGATATATCCGAGAACGACCCGTTTTATGCGATTCCCGGTTCGGACAGCGCGAACGTGAGCGGCGGCGCAAAGATTGAACAACAGGCGATACGATATAAGCTCAATGATGCCGATGAAGTTTGTGAGGTTGACACATACACGGTCGGCGAAAACGAAGATGCGGACAACACACTTACAAAGCTTAAAGGTCCGTTCGGATTCAACAGATACTATAATCGTAATATAAGACTGGGTACATCGGTTCTTCGCGACCAGTCAAAGACGGTTATGTTTGCAAAGCCGCGTACCGACAAAAACGGTTATCTTTTGTCGTATGACGTTGCATCGGGACAGAATTATCCTGAGGACAGTTATGTCCTCGATGCGGACGGTAACAAGATTTTGACGGATGACACAATGTTCAGAAACGAGTATTTTATCCCAATAGAACAGTGGGCGAGACTCGATGTGTATAATTTTGATTCAAACACATCTTATGCGGATATTTTGGTGTATACCTATGAACCGTATTTGCTGTCCGCGGATTGCTTCCTTTATGATTCCTACGGCGAAATGCTCAATTCAAACGGCGAGAGCGTGCCGATGATAGTTTGTTATAACGGCGCGAAACAAGTGACATATGCCTTGCTTTCGACTGAAGTCGAAAAGGTTAAAACACTTAAAAGAGGTGACTTGTTCCGTTGCTCGATTAATGACCGAACGGGCGAAATGAGGAGTATTCAGCGCGTCTATGACAGCAGCGCAGACGTTTTTTATGACGAATCGGGAAATCCGCGCCAATATACCGAAACGGGTACTGCGCTTAAAACAATCAAGCCCGATTATTGGTATTCGGGTCAAATATCGATACAGACGTCAACAAATAAAGTTACTTCGTTTGATTTTTACAGAAACTTTCAGCTCACAAAGGGCAGGGTAATAAACCGAATCGGAAAGGCGCTTTATATTGACTGGGACGGAACATATGATTCGTATGAAGAAGCGGTTGACTTTAATAATTGTCAGCTTGTGATAATCGACACAAAAACGGACAGCGAAAAATCAATCTATTCGGCAAGACCCGAACAGGTCGCGGACTATCGCTCGACAGGCTCGGACAGTGCACAGATTGTGGTTCACAATACTTGGCTTACGCCCAAATGCGGATATGTGTACATCAGATAGGGGAGTGATGGTATGATAAATTACAGCGATTGGAATCTGACGGATGACCATTCTTATAACGTATATTGTGCGCTTGAATATTGTCGAAAACATAATGAGGACGGAATATACTTTCCGAAAGCGCATTATGATTTTTACGGCGATACGGCGGCAGAGAAACTTTTGTTTGTTGCCAATCACGGAATCTCGAACCTGTGCAGAATCGGCTTATTGCTTGACGGCATACGCAATTTTACGATTGACGGCGGCAACAGCGAGTTTGTCTTTCACGGCGCGGTGATGCCGATAGCAATATTGAATTGCGAAAACATAACCGTCAAAAACTATTCGGTGGATTATGAATCCTTGCTGAGTATCGAGGTGCGTGTTGTCAATGTCGGTGACGGCTTTGCGGATTTGATGCCGAAGCCCGAACAAAAGTGGTGCATCAAAGACAGAACGCTTATCAGTGACGACGGATACGGAACAACGGCGGAATGTCGATATATGACAATCAAGGGCGTATACGGCGAGAATAAATATACATCAATATGTAAAGATGTGTTCGGCATAACCGAATCGTTTGAGGATTTAAATAACGGTACGTTCAGGATATATGCCAATGCCGATTTTAAAGAGAATATGTGTATTATTCTTCAGACCTGCGCACGCCCGTCAACGGGGATATTTATTGAAAACAGCAAGAATATTAGTATATCGGATTATGAAATAAACAGAAGCTATGGTATGGGTTTGCTTGCGCAAAAGTCAAAGGATATTACCGTTGATAATATGACGGTTCGAGCAAAATGCGGCAGAGAGCTTTCGCTCTCGGGCGACGGCGTGCATTTCGTGAATTGCCGCGGTGTTGTCAAGGTGACAAACAGCTCGTTTGAGGAACAGTTTGATGACGCGCTCAATATTCACGGCATATTTACAAAAATCACAGATAAAGGCGAGGATTATATCATTATAAGGTATATGCACCCCGACACAGCCGGGACAAACCTCTATGACACGTCAAGCGTTTTTCAGACGCTTGACCCAGAAACGCTTATTCCGAACGGAAAATATACGGTCAAAAAAGCCGAGGTTATAAATGCACGTTGCACAAAGCTTTATCTCAACGAAAGCACGGAGGATATTCGTATAAATGACGTAACCGAGGATTTGACAGAAAGCTGTGATTTGATATTTGAAAACAATCGGGTATTGAACAACAGGGCTAGAGGAATGTTGATTGCCGCAAAAGGTAAGGTTGAGATTAAGAACAATTATTTTAACACGACCGGGGCGGCGATTATGTTTGAAAGCGACGGCAAAAAGTGGTATGAATCGGGCGGAACCCGTGATGTGACGATATCGGATAATGTGTTTGAAAACTGTCTGTACGGCAACAGCGACAACTGGGGCAGCGCCGTTATTGATATGAAGCCGCGCGAGAGGTTCGACGGTGAACATTATTATCATTCGAGTATCAAGATATGCAAAAATAAATTTATCGGCAATACAAAACCGCTCCTCAGTGCTGATAATTCAGAGATGGTTGTCTTTAATGAAAATGATATAAAAGACCAAACGGCAGAGTGCGTTTTGTATCGAAACTGTAAAAAATTCAGCTGTGACGGAAATGCGGTTGACGAAAAAATAAAAAATTTAATTTAAGAAAGGTGAGTTAAATATGAAAAGAGTGAGAATCAACAGGAAAAAAGCGGCGGCGTTAATTATGGCAGGGGTTATGACCTTGTCGGTGTTCAGCGCCTGCGGCAGCAAGAGCACCAATGACACGGACGAAAACGGAAAAACGGTTATAACGGTCGGAAGCTGGCCTGATAAAGAGGGAACAGAGCTTGATAATATGAACGCGAGAAAAGACGCGTTTGAACAGGCAAACCCAGATGTATCGATAAAACCTGACCCATGGAAGTTCGAAAGACAGACATTCTATGCCAAAGCATCGGGCGGACAACTGCCGATTGTGTACGGAGCAGGTTTTACCGAACTTCCCGAAATTATATCATCGGGATTTGCAGCGGATTTGTCGAGCATTTTATCAAAGCGCGGATATGACGGAATGTTTAATCCTATCGTTTTGGATGTAATATCCAAAGACGATGCGATATATGTAATGCCCGAGGGTGTAACCCTTATGGGATTGATGATTAACACCGATCTGTTTAAAGAGGCAGGACTTCTCGATGCCGACGGAACACCCAAGCAGCCTGAAACGTGGAACGATGTTGTTGATTTTGCCGTTAAGATAAAAAAAGCAACGGGCCAACCGGGCTTTGTTATCCCTACAGCAGGTAATAGCGGCGGATGGCTTTTTACCGCCCTCGCGTGGAGCTTTGGTGTTGACTTTATGGAAAAGGATGCGGACGGCAAGTGGAAAGCGACATTTAACACCCCCGAGGCGGCAGAAGCCTTGCAGTTCATCAAGGATATGAAATGGAAGTATGATGTCCTTCCGTCAAACTCTTTGATTAATGCTGAAGAGTGGCGAAAGATTTTCGGTACAGGCCAGGCGGGAATTACGTTTGGTGCGGGCGATTACCCGGCGAACAGTGTTGCACAGTACGGAATCGAACCCAATTCAATCGGTATGGTCGCAATGCCCAAAGGTCCCAAAAAGCATGTGACATTGCTTGCGGGGAACTTCTCTTGTATCAACAGCGAAGCAACGGAAAAACAGATAGACGCAGGTGTTCGGTGGCTTGAAACAAAGTTCAGCTATAAGCTGACGGACGAGTTTAAGACCAATAAAAAAGCGGAAATCGATTTAAAAATTAAAAATAATCAGCTTGTCGGTATCAAGGGTATGAGTGTATGGAGCAATGAATCGGAAGCCCTTAAATATGAGCAGCAATTGATTGACGAAAACATCAATACAAATCCGAATCACGTCAGACTTTATAACGAATTTGCTGCGAATTGTCCGTGTGAAGTAAGGGCAGAAGAACCTGTGTCGGCGCAACAACTTTATGCAACGCTCGACAGATGTCTGCAAGAGGTAATGACAAACGAGAATGCGGATTGTGCGGCAATTTTAGAGAAAGCAAATTCCGATTTTCAATCGAACTATCTCGATAACCTGACATATTAAAATGTCAAGAGAAAAGGATTGTCCGTGCGAAATTTTGTGATATTAATTAAAATGTTACACGGATGTAACATCTCATATCATTGTCCCCTGCGGATAAGAGATGTTTCACCAAAATTTATGCCGAAGCAGGGCGGCAGAACGGAGGTTAGTATGAAAAGATGTGTTTCGATATTCGTGATACTGACATTTATCGCTTCGCTTTGGGTATACATACCGAGCGTGTCGGCGGTAAGTGATACCGAAGATGTCGGGCCGAATGTTGCATATATTACCCCAAGCGACGGCAAGGATATTGCCGCCGTTACGGCAGGCAATGACGAATCACCCGAGATTGTAACAAAAGACGGTTCAACGGCATGGAATTTGAACAACCAAAACTCAAAATATTATAATCTGTATTTTGATATAAGCGACAGCTTTTTAAAAGAAATAAATGACGGAACAGAGATCAAGGTCGAGATTGAATATTACAGCTCGAACGATGGGTATTTTCAGTTCTCGTATGATTCCGTGACAAAATCCGAACGTGCGTATAAGACAATAGATACAGGAAAAGACGATATGTGGAGAACGGCCGAAATCACTCTTGACGATGCGTATTTCGGTAATCGCATAAACGGTAAATACGATATGAAAATTGATATTGTAACACCGTATTACGGTTACCGTAAGGTGTCACTCGGAAGTGTTCCGATAAGGAAAATAAAAGTGACAAAATACCCGGCGAAAAATCCCATAACGCATTACGGCAGGATAAACGAATCGGGAAACATCTTTCCTTATTATCAAAAGGACAAAATCATATATAATGATTTTACCAACACGACGGGGACAAAGCTGAGCGCCGATGTTACATACCGCGCGGTGAATTTTGACGGTCTTGAGGCGTGGAGCAAGAGTGATAAAATCGAGCTTGAACCGTATGAAACAAAAACATATGAGGTGAATGTCGATTCCGAATATTGTCAGTTATACACCTTTTATGTTGATGTCGTGAACAAAGATACAAACATCGATTCGCATTATAAAAGATTTGATTTCGCGATTGTTAAGACCGACCCTGACGGAATAAAGAACAAGGGTTATTATCTGAATCCGCACTTTGAGTATTATTATGACGATTTAGAAGATGCGGTTGATGTTCTCGCAAAATCAAATACTTACGGTGTGCGTGTAACGTTCGGCTGGTCGGATGTCGAAAAAGGAAATGCGGTCGGAATCTTTAATTATCCGAGTGATTTAAAAAGAACACACGAAACGCTCAGAAAAAACAATCTGCATATGCTGACGCTGTTCGGATTCAGCTGTGCGGCGTACACCGGCGGTTTTATGTATCTGCCCGAAACGGACGCATCGCTTAAACGCTGGGGCGAAGCGGTAGAGTATGTAATGGAACAAGGCAAAGGAGTAATAGACAGAATAGAGATTTGGAACGAGCCGAACATTGGATTGTTTAATGGTGGAGTGGGCGGCACGTCCACAGTCGTTCGCACTCCGCCCGAGGGATACGGAAAGGCCGCGATTGTTGCGTGTGAGGCGGCGCATAAGGTTGACCCGAATGTAGAAGTGGGAGTAATGAGTATTTGTGATGTAGGCTCGGGCGGAGCGTTAAGCTTTTTCCGCCGTGCAATGTCAACGGGTCTGTATAACTATTGTGATGCAATAACATTGCATCCTTACGGGAACAAGCCGACCGAAGATGTCGGTTTTGCAGGTTCAATAAAAAAATACAGAGAAATTTTAAAAGACGAATTCGGCGTGGATAAGGATATGGCAATTTGGAACACAGAAATAGGTCACAGCTTGGCTGACGCAGTTGTTGACGGTTCAAGAGAGCTGCACTCGGATTATAATGTCCGCGACTTTTTATACCTGCACGGCGAAGATTTGGCGCAGGCTCATGTTGAGTATAATTTTTCGGAGAAAGGACTTTCCAACCCCGACAGAGAGTCAAGGTTTGGTATAGTAACATCGTGTACAAAAGATATTAGCACGGGCGACAGTATGTCGGATGAGTTTGATAAGCCGTTTGTTGCGCGAAAGGCGTATGTCGATATAACGGGTATGAATTACCTGTTGGCGAATTCCGAGTCAGACCATAACGGTAATTATGCAAAGTCGAACGGTTCGTATATATACAAATACAAGAGCGATAAGTTTAATAAAGATATTCTGTCTTTATGGAAGAGCGGCTCGTCCGAGAATGTTACACTCGATTTGGGAATAAACGAAATTGAATACAGTGATTCCTGCGGAAACATAACAAAATTATACAGTGAAAACGGAAAGTATACGTTTGTTTTAAGTGACAGACCGTTCTATCTCTTGGGTAACTTTTCAAAAACAGAGGTTACGGACGGCGGTGTGTTTGAGTTCCCGTCGGGCAAGGTCAATGCGGCAAAGGGCGATTTGGGAATAATCAATATCCGCACAAACATTGACGCGGATAATCTTAAAATCGATGCCGAAATGCCGAATGTTTTGACGGCGCAAAATGATTGTGTTTTTGAAAAGAATGAAGCGGTATGCAAGTTCAGAGTCGGTGATACCTCGGAAAGCGGAATGTATACAAGATTCAGAGTATATCGGGATGACAAGTGCGTTGCAATGGCGGATATACCCATTGAAATTTTTGATACACCAATATCCGCATCGTTTTCGGTGCATCTGACGGACGGCAAGAGTGTGTCAGACTGGTCGGGCAGGGTTGAACTTACCAATTATTCAAATGAAAACGTGGTAAAGGGTAAAATCAAGATTATTGCGCCCGATGAGTTTACACAAATTTCGGCATCAAATTTTGGGAGAATCCCGAAAGGAAAAACATCCGCTCTTGATTTTAGATTACCCAAAGGAATCAAAGTCGGAATATATAATGTTGAATACGAGGTCGAGACAGAGGACGGACGAATCTATAACTATATAGACAAGGCTGATTTTACTGTTGCGCGAAAGCGAAAGAACGAAATAAAAATTGACGGAATAGTGGAGGACGGTGAATGGGACGGAGCGGCATGGTTTGTTGCCGACAGCGAATCGGATGTTTATTATATAAACTCGCGAATTTGGGGCGGAAAGGATGATTGTTCCGCAAAAGTCGCGGTTATGTGGGATGAGGATTATTTCTATTTGTGCGGTGATATAACCGATGATGTTCATTATAACAGCTTTGAACCGAGTGTTGCAATTCAGGGCGACTCGATACAATTTGGATTGTTCAGAGATTTTAACCAGTATATAGCGGCAGGTAACGCAGGTACAAAACTTGATGCCTACACTGCGGCGCTTGCCTCGGGTGGTTCGGCGCTGTATAAGTATAATACTCAAACCGATGATACACAAGGCGGTCTTGTTTCGGGTAACGGCTGTGAAGTGCAGGTTGTCAGAAGCCAAAACAAAACGTGTTATGAAGTCAAAATGCCGTGGAATGTGATGTTCGGGGTAGATTATACGCCCGAGGTTGGCGGCTATCTGGGTTTTGCGTATGCCGTAAATGATAATGACGGAACTGCGGACGGAAGAAAGTCGGCGATGATATACGGACGTGGTTTAATCGGCGGATATAATACTTCGCTGTTCAGCAAGATGCGCTTTGTTGAGTGATACTGAATATTAAGCCTTTCCCGAATCCTGTTTGTTGGGATGTTGGGAAAGGCTTAATAATTTGGGTCAACCCCTCATTTTGTGTAAACCTCAAATTTAGCTCCAAAATGATGATATAATCTAATT
>OGOV01001122.1_pt1 | contig 25200 bp, 17 predicted proteins | sample 1552711 | NCBI WGS metagenome assembly OGOV01 (sample SAMEA2580216, study PRJEB22360) | human gut metagenome | biome: human gut; feature: human-associated habitat; material: faeces | place: Denmark | collected 2008/2010 | reverse complement strand
CAGCCGTTAAAACAGTGAATGCATGACCGGTAATACTATCTCAAGTGAGAAAGGCGGAGAGTGTTCAGTGTGAACCTCTCCGCTTTTTGTTATGCTGCGAATGATGATTTAGTTCCGATGCGGCAAGTTTCCCGCCGTTTCATCGAGCGGCAGTGCCGTGCCGGATATTTCCTTCAGATAGGGCAGGACAAGAATCACTGCAACGACAAGGGCAATAAAATCCGAAACCGGAATTGCAACCGCAATGCCGTCGACACCCCAAATCGAATTGAACAGAATCATAAGCGGAATGTCGATTATTCCCTTGCGCAGCAGGGAAAGAATAATTGGCGGAATCCTTTTTCCGGTTGCCTGAAACAAGGTTATCACAAAGAAATTGAGAGTTGTTGTCAGGCAAGTAAAACAGATAATCTTCAGGAAAACACATCCGTGATGAACGGTGGCAGCGTTATCAATGAAGCATTTTGTTATTGCATTTGCTCCGAAAAACAGCAGCGCGGTGCCCGCAGCCGAGACGACAAGACAGTCAATGAGCAACGCGCGCAGAGCAGATTTCATCCTTGTGCGATTCCCGGAAGAAAAGTTATATCCGATGAGCGGGAGTGCGCCTTGGGACATGCCTTGACCCATTGCAAACGCAAGCATATCGATTTTTTTGGCAATGCCCATTCCCGCAACAGCCTCTGTGGAATATGTGGCAATGATTCGGTTGAGGGCTGTGTTCGAAACCGTTGCCATCATTGAAATCATAAAGCTCGGCAGGCCGACGGAAAGCACATCCGCCGGAATGTGCTGCGTTAAGGTATAGCATTTGGGTGAAAGGCGAATTGAGAGTCCATCGCCTTTTTTACAAATAAACAGAATAAAATAGATGGATGCAGCCGTATTCGAAAGCATGGTTGCAATTGCCGCGCCTTGAATTTCCATGTCAAAAACAAAGATAAATAACGGGTCGAGCAAAATGTTCAGAATACCTCCGAAAGCAACCCCGAGGCTTGCCTGTTTCGAATAACCTTCCGAACGGATGAGGTGCGCAAGTGCGGGGTTCAGAACCGTGGGCACCGCACCGATGCATATTGTCCAAAAGATATAGTCAGAACAATAATTCCATGTTTTTGAATCAGCTCCGATTACGGGGAGCAAACAGGGGCGAAGAAAGAGTATTGCAATTCCGTAGAGCAAAGCGGCACCTGCCGCCGTCCAAATGCAGAATGAAGAGCATGATGCAGCTTTTTTTCTGTTTCCAATGCCGAGACTGCGTGAAATCAGGCTTGCGCCGCCGATGCCGAAAAGGTTTGCAAGCGCGGTCATGAATATAAACAGGGGCATGGATATCGTTGCTGCCGCAACTTGATTCGGATCGTTCATCTGACCAATGAAAAATGTATCCGCCATGTTGTAAACTACGGTTATAATCTGGCTTATAACTGTCGGAACGGCAAGCGAAATGACAGCTCTGTTGACAGGCATTGCTGTGAAAAGATACTCTTTTTCGGCAGACGATGCTGCCGCATTAACTGAAGATGAATCCATTTCGGTCATTAAAACACTCCTCATCATTTAATCTTGCGCCGATAGAGAGATTCTGCTGAAGAATCCGCTTTTTGCGAAAATTCCGAGCCGCAGCTCAGATAAATCGAACGCTCAGCTGATTTACGGTATTTTTGCCGGTCGGACACGCAACATGATTTTATGCCGCCGGTTTACCGTTGTCAAGCAGAAAAAGGTATATTTACGCCGTAGTATTATCCGCTCGGTTCAAAAAAGCAGAGCCTGTATAGACTTCGGAATGGCGTGCGGGGGCTTTGCTTCGGGTCTTACTGCCGAATCCATGCAATTTATATCGAAACAACGCGGATTGGGTCTGTACAAAAAGCTTTTTAAATGGTATAATTGCTTCATATGTCCGAAGGGAAATGATATGCGCATTTGTGCTGCATATCGGATTCCGAAAAACGAATTAAATTGAAAGGAATTCTTCTGTTCTCTGCGCTGTGAACGGAAGTGAAAATCAAATACAAATTCGATGAAGCGTTTTTTTTGTATCTTTCTTAGCTTTGCAATGATTATCTCAGCTGTTTTTGCTTTGCCGATGTTTTCGGCTGCAGCATCAACAGATGAGCCGACGGCAACGGATGTACCGACAGCAACAATCGCACCGACACCGACGTCAGAACCCTCCGCAACAGATGAACCCGATGCAACTCCGGTTCCTGTCACAGTAGAGGATGCTTTTGCGGATGTGTCAACGCCCTACATTGCGCTTATGGAAGCCGAAACAGGTGCCTTGTTGTATCAGCGGGATGCCTATTCGCGTGCTTTCCCTGCAAGCACAACAAAAGTTATGACCGCGATTGTTGCGCTTGAAAACATCAAAGACATGAACCGTGTTGTTACACTCGGCTGGCGTCCGGTTTCCGGCTTTGGCCCAACAAGCTCCTTAATGGGACTTAAAGCGAATGAAACCATTCCGCTTATGGACATTCTTTACGGCTTGATGATGCGTTCGGGCAATGATGCCGCAAAAGCGCTTGCAATGGAGACTTCATATGAGGTTTTCGGGCAGGATACCGAATCGTCTGAGTTGATTCCGAAATTCGTTGACCTTATGAATCAAAAGGCAGCGGAACTCGGCATGAATTCAACGCATTTTGTTACTGTTGACGGCCGCCATGATGATAATCATTACACAACGGCATATGACTTTGCGGTATTGATGCGTTATGCACTGCAAAACCCTGTTTTTGCAAAGGTAATTGCCACGGCCGAGTACGATGTTGCTCCCACGAACCAACATCCGCAGGGGATGCACTTTGAAAACTCCAACAGACTGATTTCAAACAAAACAGGCGATAATCAGAGCTTTCTTTATCAATACTGCATCGGGGGCAAAACAGGCGAGACCAACTATGCGGGTTATTGCCTTATCAGTGCATGCCGAAAGGATGATATTACACTGATTGCCGTTCAATTTGGTGACAGCAACAACAGCACAAGCAAATTTTATCGTTACGAAGTTGCAAAAAAACTTTATGATTGGGGATATGAGAATTATTGTGCAGTGCCCGTAACGGAATTCGGGCTGCAATCAGAGTTCGAAATCCAAACGGCCGGTTTTTCACCGTTTGACTCGGACTACGGCAAATTGAAAGCAACAGCTGATCTCAGCGGTTTAATGATTAAAGGCTCCAAACAGTACCTCGACGCAATAAAAAGCGATCCGTCCGGCGTTATTGTCAAAATAAACACCGATAAGGCCGTTGCTCCGATTAAAGCAGGCGATGTTGTGGGATCGGTTGAATACCTTTTTTACGCACAGAATCCAATAAAAGTTGATCTTGTTGCAATGCGTGATGTTGCAGCTTCATCGGAAACAACAATTGAACCGCATGTCACGGCGTTTATTTCATCAACACCTCCGCCGGGAAGCGGCAAAAACTGCAATCTCAGTTTTCAGCACACGCCGGGCAGCGATCAATACAGTGTTTGGGTTTATTACGATCACACATTATACACAATGAATAGCATTGAGTGGCATTATCTGTACTGTGACAATGGGGTTTTTCGTGCTGCAGCAACTGCGGACACAACTTCGCGCATCGATCTTTACCGTCGTTTTTACGACAGCAACGGTTCTGCTTATTATGTATTAACTGACTTTGTAACGGATGGTGCATCATATGTTGTTGTTTCGGACGGCATGGCCCTTTGTTCGGACAGCCGCGACGGAACGCGCTCGGCTGTTGCTGTTCAAATCGGTGCAAATGATACGATAACAGCCGGTGTTACAGACAAGATGGTCTGGCAGTTTAACAGTCAAAGCAACGGATATTACATAAGCAACGGTTCGAAATATCTATCCCGTAAGGCAGGCAGCGGTGTCATTTTCTGGATTCTTGTGTTCGTCCTGCTGCTTGTGATAATAATCTTCATCCGCATTCTTGCGCAGCGTATAGGCGGAGGACGTCGCGGCAGGCGCCGCAGAGCTTCGACGTTCCGGTCCACAGGCGGACGACGCAGAAGGCGCAGGGCGTGATGATAATTTAAGCAATCCGAATGATTTATTTCAGCAAAGGAATTCGGAAACCACATTGATTTTTCAAAAGCCGACCCGGGAAAATCCCGTGTCGGCTTTAATTGTTGAATAAAATAACGGCTTTTAAACGGTTTCGGGGATCGGCAAAGTTGAAAGCTCCGTCCACGCCGGGCGGAACCCGCTTGCGGCAGCATTTCTGACGGACGGAATATTTGCCCATGAAGCGCAATAGAACGGTATCTTTCCGCATTTAAATATTTCGCCCGAAAGCCGGCTTGTTAATGCGGGGGCAAGTTTCAATCCGCGATATTCGGGAAGAATATCAATACCTATTTGCCACATGTCTTCACAATCCATGGAACAGGCTGCTAAACCGATAAGCTTTGGCTCACCGGTTGTTTTATCGAAGGTATTCAAATCATACGCGGCCATGCCGAGAATATCAAGTTCTTTGCGTTCGCTGCAAAGAGCATGACTCCATTGGGGGAGATACAAAGAAGCAAAATCCGCTTGTCCGAGCCGACGCAATTCAAATTTGTCATCAACGGGCAAAAAAGCTTGCATTTTGGAAACATCGGGCAGGAAATACTCGCTCATGTATCCGACCTTTAATCCGACAGAGGCAAAGATTTCGTTCAGTTCAAAAACGGCGGGGCTTGTAAGGCAACGATAGAACTTATGCCCGTCGAGGTATTGCCTGAGCTCATTATGCAGCACTTTTTCCGCACAAGCTACAACGTTTTTTCCGTATGAAACGAGCGAGCAGCGGAACGGCACGTCGAGGTATTTTCTTGCGGAAGTTGATGCGCAGGGCAGGGTTATAACGCTTTGCTGCTGCATAAAAGCATCGATAGCGCAATTATACTCAATTGCAGATTGCTGCATGGCAATATGCAGAATGCTGTCGTTGGTAAACATGAGGTTCCTTTCCAAACTCGGGAATGCCGATTGGACATTCCCGATGGGTAGTGTTTTGTAATTTCAGTTACCTGTTATTCAGCGGCACCTTGACCATTCGATAGCGGTTGTTTTCTTTTATGAGGCCACATTCGAAAGCGGCTATCAGCATTTCCAACTGTCGAATCTGTTCGCGAAGTTCAACACCTTTGTCACAGTCGCTGACACGCATTTGACCCTTTGTTGCAAGGATGTTTTCAACCTCGGTGGTTGAGTGGATATCCATGTTTTCACGAATGGCTTTTTCAAAGCTTACAAAGGGTTCATGCGCAACGATATACAGTCCGCGTGAATCATAAACGAGGGTGTAGCCGGCGATACCTGTGGTTTTTTGATAGTACTTTGAGAAGCCGCCGTCAATGACGATAAGGCTTCCGCCCGCTTTAATCGGATTCTCGCCGTTGATTTTTTCAACCGGAATATGTCCGTTGACAATTACGGCACGATCCGTATCCGTGATGCCGAACTCGTTAAGAATTCGAATTGCAAGATCCTTAGTGTCCTGATATTTGTAGTAAGCATTGCGCTTTTCTTTGTGGGACTTACTGTCGTCGATCTCAACACGTTCGAAAGTTGTCATTTTGTTTTTGCCGAACAGCGGGGAATCGGGTCCGCACCAAAGATACCACATCAGATCAAGCTCATGGGTTTTCCGCATTGAAGGTTCGGCAAAGTAAAGCCGCTTTACCTCAGCATCAATATAATCGAACATCTGCTTGCCGCTGCGGGGAACGCCGTCGCCGAAATCGACAGCTTTAAAACTGCCGTCCTCATTAAGCGGAACAAGTGCGTGGAACATCAGGTTGTTGTTCTCAATGCGATAGAGTTCGCCTTTGTCGATAAAGAACTTGATGTGTTTTTGCAGGGTCGGACTGTTGAGGAAAGAATCGCGCAGCTCGTTGATTATGGTTTCCTCTTCATCGGACAGGGTATACGGATCATCCGGGTTGATTGTCGGGAAATCTGCATCCTTGATGGGATAGGTGATGCCGTCAATCGTGACTGTGCTGTTCACTCTGTCGATCGTGTCCAAAAACAGGCGATGGTCAAGCTTGTAGTTCGGGTTTCGCATTATGAGCTGCCCTTCGAGTTTATGCATGATAACGAAAATCGCCTTATGCAGCTTTGCGCGGATATTGACTTCGGGATTATCGTAGTATGCTTCCGATGAAGTCTTGCGCGGACGAAAATGCAGCGCGCTCTTATATGTGCTTTGTGCAAACATCAGCAGGTGACGCAGATTGATTCCGTAGACGTTCTCGATAAGGTCCAGATTGCCGTGGCGGAAACTGTTCGTCAACACGCCGGCAATACATGTTTTTTCGCCGAGCGCTGCGCCCATCCAAAGGATATCATGGTTACCCCACTGAATATCAACGGACGGATGCTTTAAAAGCAGGTCGAGGATACGATGAGGCTCTGTTCCGCGGTCGTAAATATCTCCCACGATATGAAGTTTATCTACAGCAAGCTTTTTGATGGCATCAGTAAGAGCAACAATTACGCGCTCAGCGTAATCGTGGCGGATGATGGAGTCAAAAATCTCGTCGTAGTAGCCGTCAAGATCGTGGAAATTTACGCGGGCAGTGAGGAGTTCTTCGATGATATAAGAAAATCGGGGGTCAAGCGTTTTGCGCAGCCTCGAACGGGTGTACTTGCTGCTGATTTTGCGCCCGAGAACGATGAGGTTGCGCAGCGTTGCCCTGTACCATGCATCGGTATCCTCAACGTTTTCGAGTTCAAGCTTAATTTTCTGTTTAGGATAATACACAATCGTAGCAAGGGTTTCACGCTCGTCATAGCTGAGCCTGTCAACAAAAAGTCGTTCAATTTCACGGCGAATAACGCCCGATGCATTGTTCAAAATATGTTCGAATGCATCACCCTGACCATGAAGATCGCTCATGAAATGCTCCGTCGGTTTCGGCAGCGCAAGAATTGAGCTCAGGTTAACGATCTCGGTCATTGCGTATTCGACTGTCGGGAAAGTTTTTGCAAGTTGGGTAAGGAAAAGATAGTTTTCATTGAGTTCTTTTTCGGTGAATGCCGTGTTCATGAATACCTCCGATATTAAATATTCCTCATCAACGTTATGCACACAAAAAACAGACAGAAGCTGTCTGTGTGCTTCTTTAAGCAAGTATAACATCTTCTTTGATTTTAATCAACCCCCGTACATTCATTTCACGCCGAGGAGGGATTGCTTTTTCAGGTCGATATTACAGTTGCGGAACAACTGTCGGAACTTAAAAAACCCGCCTGCCCCATGCCAAATGAGTATTGAACCAATTGCCTGCATTGGAAATCACAACCGAACCCGCTGTTGCAGAAGCATGGAGAAAACTGTTGTTTCCGAGATAAACGCCTACATGCGAAATTCGGGAATAAGCATCATCATAAAAGAAAACGAGATCTCCGCGAATAAGGTTTTCTTTGCCGTCGATTCGCTGCCATCCGGCATAGTTTGAATAACCGGCGGCGTTAAGTCTGCCTATGTTCAGTCCTGCCTGACGCAGACAGTAGTAAACAAGCCCGGAGCAGTCAAACGAATCAGGACCTGAGCTGCCGAACACATACGGCTTGCCAAGTTGCGAATACAACGCATTTATGAATTGTTCAAGCCCTTGTGACGGTGCGGGTGCTGTTGTCGGGGTTGGCACAGGCGACGGTGTCGGACTTGGTGTCGGCGTCGGCTTTGGCGTCGGTGTGGGTCTCGGCGACGGTGTCGGTGCGGCGGACGCAGTTGCAATTGCAGTTGGTTTCGGCGACGGCGTTGATGTCGGCGCGGGCGGCAGTGTGGGTGTCGGAGAAGCAGCAGGCGTCGGCAATGATGACGTCACCGGGGAGGGAGCGGGGGAAACGGTATAATACGGTCCACCGGTCTCGAAAGGAAGATTGCCGTCATCCACAGCATAAGCGGAAAAAATCAGATTAAAAGCTTCGGTGTCCACAACGCTGCTTTCGGGCAGGTTGTTGCTCAGCCGAAATTGCTCAACAGCAGTCCGCGTTGCCGTTCCGAAATAACCGTTGATTTTTTCGGAATAGTATCCGAGCTGCATCAGACGTTCCTGAAGCATGCGAACATCGTTTCCGACGTTGCCGTATTCAATAACATATTCGGCAGGTGCATCCGAATATAGCAGACGGAGAAGAGTCTCATCTGCCTCACCGCTTTGTGCCAAATGATTCGCACGCTGGAAAAGTTTAACGGCTTGTTCGAGCGGTTTGTTAAAAACATCCGAAGGTTCATCGGAAGGCAGATACCCAAGCAGCATAAGTCTTTGCTGCATATCGCTTACATGTTTGTCGCAATCTCCGAGTTTGTATACCTTGCCCGGAACTATTTCGTATTTGCTTTGATACACCGAACCCGCATTGTTTGGTGCAGGCGTTGCAGGCATCGTATCGAAAAACAAAAGGTCATTGTCGGGACTTGCAGCCGCGTTCGGCAAAGCCGAAACATCAAGATTCTGATAATTTGTATTTATAAAAATAAATGAAAACAGTATTAAAAACAGAACAAGCAGTGCGGGAAGGCGCACCGACCGAAGGCAGCTGCCGACAGCCGCGGAAGCTTTTTTCTGCAAAGAGTGATTTGAGCCCCTGTTTTTTTTCATTTCACGGATTCACCCCGAATCTTTTGTTTGACTGTTTCTATTATACAACAAAACAAGACTTTTTTCCATGAGAAATCCGAGCCTGCGCAAAGGAAGCTGAATAATGCTCTTTCCGTTAAAGTCTGAATTAACGGTCACATAAATCTTTAAAGCATTTATCTTTGAAATATATACGTACTTTGACTGTAATGCGTTCGATATTCAAATAAATATATCGCAAATTCGGTTGTAAAGGCGCGAAAACGGCTGTATAATTATAATTGCCGCAGAATGCGACGTAAAAACATGACACGGAGACACGAAAGCATGAGTACTAACTTTGACAGGCTTACAGTAAACACAATCCGCACTCTCGTTGCAGATGCTGTTCAAAAAGCGAACAGCGGGCATCCGGGACTTGCTATCGGTGCAGCACCGATGGCTCTTTCCGTTTTCAAGCAAATGCGGCACAACCCCGCAAATCCTTCATGGCGCGGCCGTGACAGATTTGTTTTGAGCGCAGGTCATGCATCCATGCTTGAGTATTCGCTTCTTCATCTTTTCGGCTATGATGTATCAATTGACGACATCAAAAATTTCCGTCAGCTCGGCAGCAAAACGGCAGGGCATCCCGAGTACGGCAACATTGCGGGAATCGAAGCCACAACCGGCCCGCTCGGACAGGGATTTGCAATGGCTGTCGGCATGGCGATGGCAGAGAAGCATCTCGCTTCGGTATTCAACCGCGATGAATTCCGTGTATATGACAATAACACATACGTGCTCATGGGTGACGGCTGCATGATGGAAGGCGTTGCTTCGGAAGCAGCATCTCTTGCAGGGACGCTGGAGCTTGGCAAGCTGATTGCGCTTTATGACAGCAACAGGATAACTATTGAAGGCAGCACGGACATTACCTTCTGCGAAGACGTCCGTAAACGTTTTGAGAGCTACGGTTGGCAGGTAATCAGCGTTGATGATGGTGAAAACATGACGCTTATCGCCGATGCTCTTGAAAGCGCGAAGAATGAAAACAAAAAGCCCTCGCTCATCATTGTCAGGACGAACATTGCACAGGGCACACCCAAGCAGGGAAGTGCCTCTTCTCACGGTTCACCTTTGGGCGAAGAGAATATTTCCGAATGGAAAAAATCCATCGGTTGGGATTATGAACCTTTCACCGTGCCTGCCGAGGTTTATGACTATCTTGCCGACTTTGCGGCAAATAATCGCGAGCGTGAAAATGCCTACAATTCGATGATTGCAGAATATGAGCATCGTTACCCGGAACTCTATGCCGAGCTGCTCCGCTGGAACTCAGCAGAATTGCCGGAAGAACTTTATAACGATGATAGCATTTTCGAGTTCGAAAACAAAAAAACAGCGACACGGTCCTGCTCCGGTACTGTGCTCAACAGACTTGTGAAGTATTTCCCGTCCATGTTCGGCGGCAGTGCGGATCTTGCACCGTCCAACAATACAGAACTGAAAGGATTCGAGTTTTTCGGCAGAGAAACACCGCAGGGAAAGAATATCCACTTTGGTGTTCGTGAATTTGCTATGGCAGCAATCTGCAACGGCATTTCGCTTTACGGCGGTTTGATGCCTTTCTGTGCAACTTTCCTTGTTTTTTCCGATTACCTCAAGCCCGCAGTGCGTCTTTCCGCACTGATGAAGCAGCGTGTGCTTTACATTATGACACATGACAGCATCGGCGTCGGAGAAGACGGTCCCACACATCAGCCGATAGAACAGCTGGATATGTTCCGCGCAGAACCGAACACATATGTTTTCCGTCCTGCGGACGGCAGAGAGACAGCGGCAGCATACCTCAGTGCGCTCAGGTTGGCGGCTCCCTCCGTTATTGCGCTTTCCCGCCAGAATTTGCCGCAACTCGATGGTTCCGGCAAATCGGCAATGAAGGGCGGATATGTAATCGGTCACGAATATGCAGAAAAGAAGCTTGATGCAATTCTGATTGCTTCCGGCAGCGAAGTCGAAACCGCACTCGAAGCAAAAAAACTGCTTGAAGCAGAAGGGAAGAATGTACGCGTTGTTTCGATGCCCTGCATGGAGCTGTTTTTTGAACAGGATGAAGCCTATCGTGAAACAGTACTCCCCAAAGCAGTACGTTCAAGAGTTGCGGTTGAAGCACTCGGCGGCATGAGCATGTACAAGCTTGTCGGTTTGGATGGAGAAATTGTTTCAATGGAAGGCTTTGGAGCTTCTGCTCCCGGCGATGTTCTGTTCAAGCATTTCGGATTTACGGCTGCCAATGTTGCAGCTAAAGTTGAATCGGTTATTGCTGCAAACAAATGCTGAGAATTGATTTACGGATGCAAATGATTTCAGCAGATTGACTCGCTGCTCGCCCGTACGGACGACATACGATGTTCGCACGGCAATATTGTCGTGCATATGGGCGACACCATCGTAATTACATACAGAACTCGTTCGTCAACCGGCGGACGAGTTTTTGTTCCGATCGAATTGCTGAATGGATCTGTTGTCCGTACGGGCGACTTTGCCGGCATTTTCAGCAGTGTTCGTTGAATACGGCGGACAGTTATTGTGAAAGGAGTTTAAATTGAAAGAAAAATCATCATTCATTAAACGTTTTGTGGGCAACAAAGCATTCTATGCCGCAGTTCTTGCGATTGCCCTGCCTGTAATGGCACAGAACGGAATCACCCAATTTGTAGGCGTGCTGGACAACTTAATGGTCGGAAGAATAGGCACGGAGCAAATGAGCGGTGTTGCGATTGCTAACCAATTGATATTCGTTTTTAATCTCTGCATATTCGGAGGTCTGTCCGGGGCAGGTATTTTCGGCGCGCAGTTCGCGGGGAAAAGAGATAATGACGGTATTCGTTATGTCTTTCGCTTCAAGCTCATTGTCTGCATCATCGTTTGCTGTTTGTCCGTTGCTCTGCTGAGCTTCTTGGATGCACCGCTGATAAATCTGTTTTTACACGAAGGCAGCGAGGAAGGCGATCTGGCTCTGACGCTCGCAAGCGGAAGAACATATATCAGAGTTATGCTTTTCGGCCTTGTTCCGTATGCTCTTTCGCAATGTTATGCGTCAAGTTTGCGTGAAACAGGCGAAACCGTAGTTCCCATGATTGGCAGCGGTGCGGCTGTGCTTGTAAACCTTGTGTTTAACTGGCTTCTGATTTTCGGAAAGCTGGGTTTCCCGAAGCTTGGTGTTGAGGGTGCGGCAATTGCAACCGTGCTTTCGCGCTTTGTCGAGCTTGTAATTATGATGCTTTGGGCGCATACACACACTGCCCGATTCCCGTTTTTCAAGGGCGTGTATCGGTCTTTGTATTTGCCGAAACGACTTGCAAAAGACATAGTTTTTAAAGGAACTCCTCTGCTTGCAAACGAGGCTTTGTGGTCGGCAGGTGTTTCGGTAATGAACCAGCGTTATTCCGTTCGCGGACTTGCGGCGGTTGCAGCAGTCAACATAACTTCAACGGTTTCAAACCTTTTCAATGTAGTATTTATGTCAATCGGCAGCTCCATCGGAATCATCGTCGGCAACCTGCTTGGAGCGAATAAGCTGGAAGAAGCCAAGGATACGGATCGGAAGATTATTGCGCTGAGCGTTGTGAGCTGTTTTGTTTTCGGCGGATTGCTCGCGCTGGCATCGCGGTTTATACCCGAACTCTATAACACAACACATGAAGTAAAGCAGCTTTCAACGTCATTCCTTCTCATATCAGCCTGCATCATGCCGTTCAGCGCATTCACGCACGCATGTTATTTCACTCTGCGTTCAGGCGGACAAACAAAGATTACACTGTTGTTTGACAGCTGTTATATGTGGTGCATAAGCATACCGGTGGCTTACGTGCTCAGCCGTTTCACGGATTTGCCCGTGCTTGCTCTTTTTGCAATCTGCAACGGATTGGAATTGATAAAATGTGTATTCGGCTATATTCTGCTGAAAAGCGGGAAATGGGTCACCAATATCGTTCAGGACGAGTTGAAACAGGAAGCTGAAAAATAATCTAAAAAAAACGCATATTCCCTTGCGTCCCGGCGAAAAAAATGATAGAATTTATTTCGGTACATTTGCATGCGCTTCATGTGCAAAAAAAAGAGCAAGGGAAACGAACTTAAATGCTTATTTGTTCAACAAATGCAGGCTCATCGGAAAATCGCAGCCTGCTGAAAGAGCTGTATGATAAATACGGCAGAACTGTGCTTGGGATTTGCTACGATATTTTGCGCAGCAGACATGATTCCGAGCTTGCAGTACAGGAAACTTTCCGCTTCATATACCGCACGGCGGATTCCTTGTGCCGCATTGATTCCGACGAAGTTTTACGGAGCTATATTGCCGTTTGCGCAAAGCATTGCGCAGCCAACATCGCAGAAAGATACAATGACGGCAACACAGCACACATCGACAGTATGAATGCAGTGAACAATCTTGGAGTTTTGAGTGCATCGGAACTTGACTTTGATGAGTTTTCGGTCGACAGTGTGGCAGCTGCGGTATCAAAACTCGATGATTCACAACGTGAGATCCTTTTTTTGAGGTATTGCTGTGAATTGCCTGTTCAGGATACAGCCGAGTTGTTCCGGGTGACTCAACCCGAGATGTCGGCAAAAATCCGTTATGCACTTGCCGCACTCAGATATGCAATCAACAATGACGGAGGTTCCGACAAATGAAAGAACAAGACAAAACATTGAAACAGGCTTTGCAAAAAGCTGCAAACGAAGGTGCAATAGCCGAAAATCCTGCGGTTGAAATAACACCTTCAGCCGAGTTGGACAAAAAAATGAACGCATTTTTCGATTCCGTCGAAAGCCGAAATGCCGAATCCACCGAACAGCAGTATACATCCGACAAATCCGGAACTGTCGGAAATAACTACAGTGACGTGCTTTTGGATGCATTCGAAAGCGACATCGCGGATTATGATCGCGACTATGATGATCCCGACACCGTTGAATCCAAAAATCAGGGTGATTCAAATGCAGTCGGTTTCGGCGGAAAAATCCGCAGCCTGTTCGTTCCGTTTTCGCGTCGAACTGTCGGCGTGATTCTGTTTGCAATAGCAGGTGTTCTGCTTGTTGTAAGTCTTGTTTCAATGGCCAAAACAGCTGCTGTAAATAAAAAACATGATTCGAATCCGACACCGAGCGAGCAGCCGACCTTGAGCGGTACCGCGATTCCGGAAGGCGGCACGCCGACTCCGCGGATCGACGGAAAAGACACGGATTCAACGGCTCAGCCCGGGATAACAAAAAATCCTAACGGCACACCGGGCCCCGGAGATTTCCGCACGTCCGCACCTGTTTCCGGCGCGCCTACTTCGGCACCGGTTACCGATGCACCCAAAACGCAGATACCCGCACCGGCCACAACAACGCCCGGCGGAGGCGGCAGACCGACAAATCCGCCCGCAACACCGACAACGGCACCTTCAACAGATGAACCGATCGTTCGCCCCACACCCGGAGACGAACCGACGGAACCCATAACGGATTCGCCGACCGATGAACCTGTTGTGACGGATGTGCCGACCGATGAACCCGAACCTCCGACGGAAGAACCCGCACCCGAACCGACGGAAGCTCCCACCGAACCTCCCGTGACGCCGGAAGAGCCGGAGGAATGAAAACCGACCTCGAACAACCGATTGTTATCTGTTTGACCTTTGATTGAAGGTTAATTCGCAACAGTCATTAATAGAATTTCGGAAACGATCGTAAACAACAAAAGACTGCAGAACCATGTGATGAGTTTTGCAGTCTTTTGTTCGCTTATTCACCGTGATTAGTATTAACACGGTTCAAACTTTCGATGATTAACAGTTAATTGGAAGCTTTCGTGTCGCAGTACATGCAGCGATACTCGCCTTTTTCCGCATCCGTAAGCACAAAAACGTGATGAATTTCCTGTTCGGTGGTGGTAATGCAGCGCGGGTTTTTGCATTTAAGAATGTCAACGATTTTTTCGGGCAGTTCAACATTGCGTTTTTCAAGAACTCTTCCGTCACGGATTACATTTATCGTTGCTGTGGGACAAACGAAGCTCAGAACACCGAGATCGAGATCCTTGTCGGATGCAATTTTGATAATGTCTTTTGTTCCCGTGCGCGTGCTGGCAGCATTGCGTATAATCGCGACCTGACAATCAAGCTTGTCCAGATTCAACATGTTGTAAACCTGCATAGCTTTGCCGGCAGTAATGTGGTCGATAACGATACCGTTTCTGATTGCGTCAATATTCATTGTTTGCTCCTTTCAAAATCCAGTTTTCCGTTGTTTAGCCTTCAACGGTGATGTCAAGCAGTTTCATGATGAGTGCCATACGGATAAATTTGCCGTAGCGTGCCTGACGGAAATAACACGCGCGCGGGTCGTCATCAACCGCGACGGAAATCTCGTTGACACGGGGCAGGGGATGCAAAACTATAAGGTCCTGCTTCGCAAGAGCCATTTTTTCCGGCGTAAGAATGTAGCAATCCTTAAGTCGCAGGTAGTCTTCCTCATTGAAGAATCGTTCACGTTGGACTCTCGTCATATAAAGAACATCAAGCTTGTCCATAACACCGTCAAGAGTTGTGGTTTGCTCATACGGAATACCTTTGTTTTTGATATATGCATTTTTTACATAGCTTGGAACTTTCAACTCTTCCGGAGAAATCAAGACGAACTTGATTCCCTCATAGCGGCTCATTGCAGCAATCAGTGAATGCACCGTACGTCCAAACTTCAAATCACCGCATACACCTATTGTGAGATTATCAAAATGACCCTTTTCACGCTTAATTGTCAAAAGGTCGGTGAGAGTTTGTGTCGGATGGTTGTGCCCGCCGTCACCTGCATTGATAATCGGGACGGTGGCTTTCGCTGCTGCAACAAGGGGTGCGCCTTCTTTCGGGTGACGCATTGCAATTATATCGGAATAACCGCTTACAACCGCAACGGTGTCACCGACGCTTTCACCTTTTGCAGCGGAACTTGAGCTTGCTTCGGAGAATCCGAGAACTCTTCCGCCGAGTTCAAGCATTGCAGCTTCAAAGGAAAGACGGGTGCGCGTGCTGGGTTCAAAGAACAGAGTTGCAAGAGTCTTATATTTGCAGGCTTCACGATAAAGCTCAGGGTGTTCAATGATGTTGTTTGCAACTGCAATCATTTCATCAATTTCCGCAGTGGAAAGATCGAGAATGTCGATAAGGTTTTTCATATTAGTTATTTCCTCCGTTTATCCATGAAATATCTGACGGGTTATTGCGAAAAGCAATAAGCCTTGCAATGTCCCCGGGTTTAATGATGTTTTTTTCTGCCGCAACATGAACGACAGTATCAAAATCGGTAAGGCTGATGTTTCTAACTTTTGCATCTGCAAGCTTGTTAATTGATTTTTGCATTCCGTATGTAAAAATACTGACAATGCCGAGCACCTCCGCCCCCGCTTCGCGTAAAGCTTCAACAACATCAATAACGCTGCCGCCTGTTGAAATCAGATCTTCAACCACAACAACCTTTTGTCCTGCTTCAAGCTTGCCCTCAATTTGATTGCCCCTGCCGTGATCCTTGGCGGAACTGCGAACGTAGCCCATGGGCAATCCCAGAATATGCCCCGTTATTGCAGCGTGTGCAATTCCGGCCGTGCTTGTTCCCATGAGAACCTCTGCCTCGGGATAGTCGGTGCGAATTATTTCTGCAAGAGAGTTTTCAATGTTGTTTCGAACATCGGGTGCTGTTAAAGTCAATCTGTTATCGCAATAAATCGGGCTTTTGATTCCGCTTGCCCATGTGAACGGCTTGTCCGGACTCAGAAAAACTGCTCCGATCGAAAGCAGCTCGTCCGCAACTACAGCTGCCCTGTTTGTGCAATCTGTTTTATTATCCATGTGTATAAACTGTCCTTTCCTGTTAGTGTATACTAATTTTAAGAGTAATACCTGCTGAACTTATAAAGCATCGGTTCAGCCGACAAAATCGTTCAGGCAGCGTTCATATGCAGCAACCGGATCCGCTGCGGCTGTAATCGGCCGACCCACAACAATGTAATCCGATCCGAGTGCTTTGGCATCCGCGGGTGTTGCAACACGCTTTTGATCTCCGACCGCGCCATCCGCAAAGCGCACTCCGGGAGTTACTGTCAGAAAACCATTTCCGCAGACAGCGTGAATTTTTCCTGATTCAAGCGGAGAACAAACAACCCCGTCCAATCCCGCAATTTCAGCATTTTTTGCGTAACATGCCACAACCTCATCCATAGGTTTATCAATAAGCAATTCTTTTTTTAAACTGTTCGAGTCGGTTGAAGTAAGCTGAGTTACCGCAATCAAAAGCGGGCGTGTTCCGTCTTCGCGTGTCAAACCTTCTTTTGCCGCCTGCATCATTGCAATCGTGCCGCCTGCATGAACGTTACACATGTCAATATCAAGGGCGGACAGAACACGCATTGTTTTTTTGACGGTGTTTGGAATATCGTGAAGTTTAAGATCAAGGAAAATCTTGTGTCCGCGCCGTTTAAGCTCGCGAACAATATCCGCGCCTTCGGCATAAAAGAGTTCCATACCGATTTTAATAAAAGGATTTCTGTCCGTAAATGCGGAAAGGAAATCCAGCACTTCAGTTTTTTCTGCAAAATCGCAGGCAATGATTACGTCTTTACCCATTATGTGCTCCTCCGATGATATCTTCAAGTTTATTTATTCCGTATTTTTTCATTGTTGACGGCAGCTCACGAATTATATCGCGGCATATATAAGGTTCGATAAGGTTGGCTGCACCGATTTGAACTGCGGCGGCACCTGCAAGCATCATTTCAAGCACATCATCTGCGCTTGATACCCCGCCTATACCCATTATCGGGATTTTCACCGCTTCATAAACATCATAAACCGTTTTCAATGCAACGGGAAAAATAGCACTGCCCGAAAAACCGCCTTTTTTGTTTGCGATTACAGGTGTCCGCCTGTGCAAATCGATTCGCATCCCCATGAGTGTGTTGATAAGGCTGAGTCCGTCCGCACCGGCATCCTCACAGGCTTTTGCAATGGACACAATATCCGTAACATTCGGACTGAGCTTAATAAATATCGGCTTTTGCACAACCGATTTGACGGCTCTTGTAACCTCGGCAGCAGCGTCGCATGTTGTTCCGAAGCTCATTCCGCCGTTGTGAACATTCGGGCAGCTGATATTGACTTCGATAATGCCAATTTGTTCACATTCGTTGAAACGTGCCGCGACCTCCGTATACTCATGGATTGAAAATCCGCTGACATTTGCTATCACCTGTTTCGAAAAGCATCTTTTGAGCCGCGGAAGCTCGTTGTTTATTACTGCGTCAACTCCCGGATTTTGCAAGCCGATGGAGTTGATTATGCCCGCCGGACATTCTGCAATTCGCGGAGTGGGGTTGCCGAAACGCGGTTCAAGTGTTGTCCCTTTAAATGAAAACGTGCCGAGACAATTGATGTCGTAAAGCTCCGCAAACTCGTAACCGTAGCCGAATGTTCCGCTTGCGGGAATGACAGGGTTGTCAAGCAGCCAATTTCCGAGATGAACTTTGAGCGCATCACCGCTTGGGAGCTCATTCATTACAAGGGATTTGTTAAAACTTATATTCATTCCATCCTGTATTTTGCCGCTCATCACCATATTACCTCCTCGGAGACCAAAACGGGGCCGTCTTTGCAGATTCTCTTCGAACCGTATTTTGTTTTGCAGCTGCAACCCATACATGCGCCGAAGCCGCAGCCCATGCGCTCCTCAAAACTCAATTGTCCACTTGTTTCCGCAATATCAAACACGGCCTTCAACATCGGCTCCGGCCCGCACGCACAGTAATCAGTGTAAGCAGTGATGCCGTCATTGCTTTCGGCATTAAAGCAGCGCATTGCATCGGTAACAAACCCTTTCACTCCGCAGCTTCCGTCCGCTGTTGCAACAATTATCCTTGCTCCGATTTTTTTGAATTCATCTTCAAAGAAGCATTCGTCAAATGTGTTGAAACCCGCTATAACCATCGGTATTTTTCCTTCCGAAATCAGCTGCTTAGCAAGCAGGAACATCGGAGGGACGCCTGCTCCGCCGCCTATAAGGAGCGGGTGCTCGCCGCAGAGTGAAGTATCATAACCGTTTCCGAGACCGGCCAAAACATCCAGCTGTTCATTCATCGGCAGGCGGCTCATGAACTCCGTGCCTTTGCCGACAACTTTGTAAACAATCGTCAGCGTGTTTTCATTCCGGTCAATATCGCAGACGGAAATCGGACGCCGCAGGAAAAAGCCTTTAAGCTTTATGTTCACAAATTGTCCGGGTCGATTTATTGACGATACATCACCCGAAAGCACCATTTTATACGTATTATGTGCTATGCACTCGTTTGAAACGATCTGAAACAGTGATTGAATCATGTTCAAGTTCCTTTCCTATATTCAGTGTTCGTTAATCGTATTGTCGCCGATTAATCAGGCCGTCGCGCAAAAGCAAATTACTCCTCAATTAACCTTATCTTCCTTAACTGTTTTCCCATTGCGGGTTGTTTTTATACATTTGCCGAAAACCTGCATGCCGATAAAGGGGGATGCTTTCCCGAGAGACAGAAATTCGGCGGAATCAACGATATAGGGGGTGGAGATTTCAAATTCGGCAGTTCTGTTTCCGATATCTATGCCGAATCTGCGGGCGGGCGCAGTGCTCATCAGTTCAATAAGTCTGTTAAGCGACAGTATTCCTCTGCGCACGAGCCGAGTGTACAACACCGGAAAGGCGGTTTCAAGTCCCACAATTCCATTCAGACTGCTGCGCAGTCCGCCTGACTTTTCTTTTTCCGAATGCGGCGCATGATCGGTTGCGATCATGTCAATCGTGCCGTCAATTATGCCTTCAATGAGTGCATCTCTGTCCGCTTCGGAACGAATCGGAGGGTTCATTTTGAAGCTTCCGCTGTCAACAAGATCTTCATCACACAGAACAAGATAATGCGGTGCAGTTTCACATGTTATGTCGAGGCCTTCAGATTTTGCCTTACGGATAAGATTAACGGACTCCTTTGTCGAAACATGGCAAACATGGTATGAGCATCCGCTCTTACGGACAAGCTCAATATCGCGTGCAATAGGGCGCCATTCGCTTTCACTGCATATTCCGGGCAGGGAATGCCTGTCGGCGTAGTTCCCGTCATGAATGCATCCACCGCGAACAAGACTGTTATCTTCGCAGTGAGCAGCAATGATCTTGTGAAGTTTTTTTGCCTTTTTCATTGCTGCAAGCATAATTTCTTCATTCTGAACGCCTTTTCCGTCATCCGAAAACGCAACGACATACGGGGCAAGTGCGTCCATATCGGAAAGTTCCCGACCGTTTTCACCGATTGTTATTGCACCGTACGGATAAACGGGAATGCAGGCATCACGACGAATAATTTCGAGTTGTTTTTCAAGGTGTTCGATGCTGTCAGGCACCGGATCAAGGTTCGGCATGGTGCAAATCGCAGCATACCCTCCGTTTGCGGCGGCAAGCGTTCCCGTTTTGACAGTTTCTTTATATGAAAAACCCGGTTCGCGAAGATGAACATGAACATCAACGAATCCGGGAACAAGAACAGTATCCGAAGAAATATTGGATTTTTTCACTGAATAAATATCGGAAGGAGAAAATGAATTCGAATATGTATCCGATTTCAAATCGGAAAGGCCGCAACGGTCAATTCTGTTGTTTGGATATTCGGCGTTTTTTCGCGCAGTTTTGTTTTCAGACAGCATTTGGTGTGCCTCCTTCGGTTTCTGCAAGAATAAATCCTGCCGCATGCGGCAGGACAGCACAATTAAAACCCACGAATTCACGCTGGAAACGCAGAGAATATTGAGTTGCAAATCTTGCCGACATCAAGGTGTCAACGCGACCTCACGGGATCGCCTTAAAGATTGCAGTTATTTTATCAGGCTCGCAGGCGACTGTCAAGGCATTCAACAAAGTATATTGCAATCATTTAAAAACTGAATCAACATTATTCCGACAAATTCTTGCTTGACATTTGCCAACTTTAAAGCTACAATAACAATCGAAAATCCGTGTATAATATAACGGATAATATCATGATGCGGAGAAAACAAATGAGAAACAAATCTTTGACACGTTTTGCAGCTTTTTTTGTTGCAGCAACCATGCTTTTCGCTTGTTTGCAAGTCATTGCACAGCCTGCCGCAAACGACAGCGGGCACACTTACGTGCTTGTTGACCAACCCACCGACGGAGGGGTTTACCTTATGATAAGCCGACAGTCCGGCAGCAATTTTGCTGTTTCCGGAACAGCGATGCCCGACGGGGAAGGCTTGGTGCCTGTTGAAGTCGGAGTTGCAGGTGACTATGTTGTAAGCGGAGTGAACGATTCCGTGCTTTGGCAGTTTAACGGCAGTTCCGAATCGGGCTACACCGTTCGCAATGCTGAGTCGGGCGAATACCTTGCAAAGCTTTCGAACACGCTTAAAACAAGCGCAGTAACTCAGCATCGCTGGGAGCACATAATTCATACCAACGACGACAGCAGCATCGGCGATGAACCTGTCATGCACAATGTGACCACCGGTGTGGGCTACATCCTCTATCGCGTAAACGGCGATGAGACTTATTTCGATTGCTTCAACGTTTATCAGCAATGCAATATACGCCTTTATGAGCGTCGGGATATGACCGGATTCGTACCGACAACGGGCGTCAGCATCGGAATCGATGCACTGGAGCTTGACCTTGGAAGCACTCACACATTCCATCCGCAGGTTTTCCCGTCAAATGCAACCATTCAAAACGTTACATACACGTCTTCGGATTTGTCCGTTGCACGCATCAATCCCGACGGAACACTTATCACAGGCAGCGAAGGAACTGCGCAGATAACCGTTTACGACGGAACGGGCGAATTCAGCGATACCTGCACCGTGACGGTCGCAAGTGCAAATCCCGCAGTGCCCGTCCTGTACGGTTACAGAATGTACTCAAGTGCAAACGGCATCGTTAATTTTTCGGCGGATGATGTTTCCGACTTCAACCTTGTGGATGCACAAACGGGACTTGAACCGCTCACCGCAATGTGTTATGTGGAAGGCGATTTTTACGGTTTTGCAAAGAGTGAAACCAAAAACACGGGGTATGATTTCGTTATTATCGACGGCGAAACCTTCGAAAGACGTACAACAAACCTTTGGTCATACTACTATTGCCGCGATATGACCTATGATCCCGAAACCGGACTGATTTACTGCATGATGGCAACCAACGCAACTATTTACTCATTGTATTTCGGGATTTATACGGTAAACCCACAAACTCTGAGCTTCAACCTTGTCGGTGAAACAAACCGATACCTTTCGGTTCTTGAATGCACGGCGGACGGCAGACTTTACGGAATCGATATGTTCGGCTATTTCTGCTCCGTTGACAAAACCAATGCAAACTGCACAAAAATTGCACATACAACCGTTTCGGATATCAACCATGAACAGTCCATGGTGTTCTGTCCTTCAAACGGCAAAATGTATTGGATGAAATCTGATGATAACGGAGGCGTATTTTTCGAGGTCAATCTCGCAAACGGAACGCTTGTTTATATCGGCTATCCCGGCGGCGATTACATAACATATCAGAGTGTTGCAGGCCTTTGTTATGTTCCGACGGATGAACCGGAGTATCAGCAGGGTGATATAGATATGGACGGCATAGTTTCTGTTTCGGATGCATTGCTTGCATTGCGGTGCGGAATGGAAATTGTGACTCTTACCCCGCAGCAGCTTACGCTTGGCGATATGAATGGCGACGGTTCCGTTAATGTTACCGATGCGATAATGATACTTCGAGCTGCACTTATCGGCTGATTTTTAATTCGGCAGCACGGCTGCGGTATCAAAATCAAAAATAAGACCTTTCAAAAACAGCGGTTCGCAGCACGGCGAGCCGCTGTCTGCACAAATAACCAAATGACAATTTCGCCCACGGTTCGATAAAGATTTTACTGTATGATTCAAAGCATTGATTTTAACTCTGCCGCATGATAAAATACGCATGGCAAAGCCTGAATAACTTATGCCGCGTCTGAATAAATAAGTTAATCTTAAAAAACGGAGGGTGAATTTGTGAAAAGAAAAGCTTTAGGCTTGTTTGCAACATTTTTCAAAATCGGAGCTTTCACTTTCGGCGGAGGATATGCAATGATACCGCTGATACAACGTGAAATCGTAGATAAAAAACAATGGGCAACAAATGAAGATTTGCTCGATATAATTGCAATTGCCGAATCAACGCCCGGTCCCATTGCCGTGAACGCAGCAACATTTATCGGCAGCAAAATCGACGGCTTCTTTGGTGCTCTTTTTGCAACGCTCGGAGTTGTTCTTCCGTCATTTATAACCATATTTGCCGTGTCGTTTGCTATTGCACAGTTTGAACACATAAAACTCGTTCAGTATGCATTTACGGGTATTCGCGCCGCAGTTCTTGCGCTCATTATCCGCGCACTTGCGGCAATGTATAAAGAATGTCCGAAGTCGCCCCTGTCATACATTATTGCGGCAACTGCTTTTTTTGTTGCAGCATTTACAAGCATCAACACGATTTTTATCATACTCGGCTGTGCTGCGGTCGGCCTTGCTGTACATTTGGTATTTAATACAAAAAACGGAAAGGCGGGGGAAGGCAAATGATTTTCATCGAATTATTCTTCACATTTTTCAAGATTGGCTTGTTTACTGTCGGCGGCGGATATGCAATGCTCCCGCTTATCAGAACTGAGGTTCTCAGCAAGGGCTGGCTGACGGCGGAGGAAATTGTGAATTTCATTGCCGTGAGCGAAAGCACACCCGGGCCGTTCGCAGTCAATATTGCAACTTATATCGGTTCTGTCCGCGGCGGGGCAGCAGGGGCAGCCTGTGCAACGCTCGGAGTTGTGCTTCCGTCGTTTCTGATTATTCTTGCGATTGCACGATGTTATAAAAAGTTTAAGAGCAGCAAAATAGTTGCGGGACTGATGTCCGGCTTGAAGCCGGCGGTGATCGGGCTTATTGCAGCCGCCGTGTTAACAGTCGGCAAAACCGTTTTTTTGAATTCGGCAACTCCGACAGGCTTTCCTGCCACCGCATCGGACTGGTTTCGAACCGTGAGTTCCGCATTGGTTTTTGTGCTTGCACTCTTTGCCTGCCGAAAAAAACTTCATCCGATATTAATGATTTTGATTGCCGCTGCTCTCGGCATAGCATTCGGCCTTTTGGGCGAAATGCTTGTTGCTTAGAGTTAACCGCAGCATTAACATCAAGAACAATATCGCCCATGCGGGCAACACATCGGATTGATTTTTTTTCGCTGCCTGTTGTGCAAGTTTTGCATTGCCCGAGTGGGCGCTATGATTCAAATTAAACATGTGTAAATATTTTTTATTTGTGCAATAATAAAGCTCGTTTTCCGGCGTGGAAAACGAGCTTTTTTCACAGTTTGAAAGCGGATAACTTAGATATTGTCCGTATGTTTACGCAGGTGCACCGACCAACATTGCTTCATGCACGGGAAGGATTTTTTTGCTGTCGGGCATACGGACGAGAGCTTGATTCAGCACCTCCTCGGCGTTATGCACAAATGCAATTTGCAGTGCATCAATAATATCCTTGGGAACTTCGGCAATATCCTTGCGGTTTTGCTCCGGAAGCAGCACCGTTGTGATGCCTGCGCGTGCTGCAGCAAGCAGTTTTTCACGCAAACCTCCGATTGCAAGCACTCGACCCCTGAGAGTGATTTCGCCTGTCATTGCAAGTCTTGCGCGCACCGGAATGCCTGTCAGTGCACTCGCAACAGCCGTCATGAGTGAGATCCCTGCGGACGGACCATCCTTTGGAACAGCACCTTCCGGAACATGAATATGTATATCCGTATGCTGATTGAAATCATCGCTCAGTCCCAGTTCGGAAGCGTGTGCGCGGATGCACGTAATAGCAGTGCGTGCGCTTTCCTGCATAACATCGCCGAGACTTCCGGTAAGCTGGAGCTGACCCGTGCCTTTCAACGCTTCAACCTCAATTTCTAACAGCTCACCGCCAACGCTTGTCCACGCAAGTCCGTTCACCAGTCCGATTTCAGGCTCCTTATCCGCAGGCTCAAAGCTGTACCGAGATACACCGAGATATTCCTTTATTTTCGATTTGCTGAGCCGAATCCGTTTTTTTCCGTTTGCAATATCAACGGCAGCCTTTCGGCAAACTGCGGCAATACAGCGTTCAAGGCTGCGAACGCCTGCCTCGCGTGTGTAGCAATTGACAATTTCGGAAATTTCCTCATCCCCGATGGTCAGCATGCTCTTCTTCAGTCCGTGCTTTTCGAGCTGCTTCGGAATCAAATACTGTCTTGCAATTTCGATCTTTTCGGTCGCAAGATAACTCGGAACCTCTATAACTTCCATTCTGTCCAGAAGCGGGCGGGGGATATCGGCAAGGTTGTTTGCTGTTGTTATGAACAGAACCTTGGACAAATCATACGGCATCTCCAAAAAGTGATCGCGGAAAGCAAAGTTTTGTGCTCCGTCAAGCACTTCAAGAATTGCGGCGGCCGGATCACCGTTGTAATCTCCGGGTAATTTTATCATTTGCT
>OGOV01001105.1_pt1 | contig 25505 bp, 15 predicted proteins | sample 1552711 | NCBI WGS metagenome assembly OGOV01 (sample SAMEA2580216, study PRJEB22360) | human gut metagenome | biome: human gut; feature: human-associated habitat; material: faeces | place: Denmark | collected 2008/2010 | reverse complement strand
TTCAAGTTCATAGAAAGCCGTTAAATCTACAGCTTTACCATAATTCAAAATATCCCACCACTGCCAGTCAGCATAATAAGAGGTCGGAAAATACTGAAAAGCCGGATGAGACGAATCAATCCACGTTCCCACAATCATCGGATCCCAGTTAAACATGACAGGATTCCAGAAATGTCCGGTAAACTTGGTATTACGACCATTTACTTTTTCCGGTATAAACAATACATTTTCTCCTTTTCCCAATTTTTGTTTAGCATCCTCCCAAGTATTCACATACTGAATATTATTTACCAGTGTACTAATTTCCTGAGGATAAACCCAAATATCCCATTCATTCTGAACACCGTTATCTAAACAGACTCTGAACGTATACTTACCTGCTTCTTGAATATTATGTAACGGCACCTGCACTTGTCCTAAAGAATCAACTCTTCCGACAGGTAACATAGCATGTCCTAACTTACCTTTAGCCACGACCTTCTGATTTTCCCCCATAAGACACCAGTCAAGACGACCTTTAGCCAAGTCTTTTTCACCATACTGATAAACCGATAGTTTTACATTAAAACTCTCAGAATTTAAATATGTACGTTTCGGGAAACGAGCCAACAGCACAACCGGAGCACATGATTCTCGGTATTTCTCTGGAGTAACCAACCCCTTACTATCCCAAAAAGCATCCAGAATCCCCACAAAAGCGCTACCCTGCCCTGGAAAATCAGACAAGCCTAATAGCTGAAAGCCTCCAGAATTAGCCGTACGCATCAAAGCTTCATTTACTTCCTTATATTGCAGTACGGTATGAGCACCCGTAGCCCGGAAGAAATCATCAGCTTTGTGTAACATTCCGTTGGCAGCAAGACGTTGCTTGAACAGCTGAAAGTTCCTTGGTTCCAACACTCCGGTATACTTGGAGGTTTCGTTAAAATTAGGAAACATACAACGCTGTCCCGATTCATGAGCGATTACCGGCACATCGATATCCGACTCTTTAGAGCGGTCCCAATCTGTAGAGGGCTGACCATCATAAACTGTAATCCAGCCCTTTTCCGTAAGATGAGAAACATAAAACTCATCAGATTTAACATGATCGCGAGCAGTAGAAGCAGAATAAAGATGACGATTGTCATAAGCCTGTCCTTTTTTTACCAAATCCTCTAAAACGGTAAAATCTCCCTCATTTTCATTACCATTACACATCAGCAGGAAGGACGGATGATTACCATATTCATCCAAAACGGCATACATCTCTTTTTCAAAGAAATCACGGCGCTCCGGATATTTACCGACATTCTTTACCCACATAGGTAACTCAACCTGTAAATACAATCCTATCTCATCGGCAGCATAGAAAGCAGCTTCCGGAGGACACCACGAATGGAAACGTACATGATTCAAACCATATTCCTTAACCGTACGAAATATACGCAGCCAACTTTCTACATCAGTTGCCGGATAGCCCGTCAATGGGAAAACGGCACAATCGAGCAAACCACGCAGATGGATATTACGGCCATTTAAGCGGATATGGTGTGCTCCTTTTTCTACCTTCCTGAAGCCGAACTGTTCGCAGACATATTCTTTATTCCCATCTACAGTCCATTCTACAGCCAGATTATATAAAGTCGGATTAAACTCATTCCACAATTTAAATTTCTTGCCGACCGATAATCTTCTTTCTACAGCAGACTGGTTGGAAGAAAGTTCAATCTCCTCTGAATCGGAAGCAAGAATTCTACCATTCCTTTCGGACACAGTAAGCTTCAGATTTCCCTTTACAGCCTTTTCCGAAGAATTGATATATATTTTAGCTGTAACCTGTCCATTCTCTATATCTGGATATACTTTTACTTGCTTTATATATTCAGGCATTTTGGCCTCCAGCGAGATTTCTCCGACAACTCCGTTCCAGTTAGTTTGTGCATGTTCCGTCAAAGTATGGTTCCATACATCCATGGGATACTTCATTCTGTTGTCTACACAGAGTGTTAAAACATGGGTTCCTGGGGTACAATATTTGGTAAGCACAAAACGATTAGGAGTACATAAACGTTCATCGGTTCCAACCAAAACGCCATCGATATACACGGCAGTTTCCCAGTGGCATCGTTCCAAATTCAGGATAATTTCCTTACCAGACCAATCTTGCGGGATGAGAACTTCCCGCTGATACCACGCCTGTCCACAATATTCATATTTTCGTGATAACCGATCCACATAAGCGACTTGATTCGGAATTCCTTTACCAGCCTGATCTGTACTACCAGGCAACATAATCGTTTCAGTCAGTTTTGTCTGATAAAGTTCCGAACCCGGAATCTTACCAAAGCCCATCGGATCCAACTGAAAACGCCAGATTCCTGATAAATCCATCTTGTCGGTCTGCTGGGCAGCAAAAGTCAACTGAAACAAGCATAAAGACAACAGAGTAAATATTAATTTCATAGTTACGATTTAAGTGATTAAACAACGATTTTCCATAAAATTTGACCAAATGATAATTGCCAGAGGTGACCATCAATATCATTCACAACAAAAATCTAAGACTCAGGCCCAATACTACTGGGGTTCTGTGCAAACAACCTTAAGAGGTTTATCCAAAGGTTTACCATTAACTACCGGATACACATAAGCCAAACGAGTAAACTTACCCGTATAATAATAAGTAACCGGCATTACTTTCTCTTCTTTAGGCTTCATCATATACGGACTTGTAAACGTTACATCCGTATTGCCATCCATCACAATAAAGAAAAGTTTCATTTCCTTATCCGTATCATTAATGAACTTCAAATTCATGGTCTTCCTATCTCCCTCCTTCATATAACCGAAAGCCATAACTTCAAAATTCATCCATAAGCCGTCACCGTATTCATAAGGATATTTGTCGGAAACAGGATGTTCACCTGGCTTTACTGTTCCTTTTATCCATATACGATTATAGTTCTGATTTTCATTTGTTAAGACAACGATCTCCTTGCTGAAGAATCCCGGACGATAAGCCGGATTGAAATAAACCTTTACCACTCCTTTTGCTCCGGGTTGTATCGGCCGTTTAGGATAATCAAACTTAACACAGCCACACCCACTCGTAACCCCAGTAATGGCAACAGCTTTCTTATCCTTATTTTGGAACTCAAATTCATGGGAAACCAATCCTTTTTCTTCATCAATGGTACCAAAATCAAAAATACGTTCTTCGAATATTAAACTTTTGCCTAAAACAGGTTCTTGAGCCCATGACACTTTTCCGCAGAAGCAGAGCAGCAAGATCAGATAAAGCAACTTCATAAATCAGATTCTATATTAATAGTTGACAGTAATTTCTCCTTCTTCCAATGGTTTTAATCCAGGAGAGTTTGTAAGTTTCGTCCTCAGAAAGGACAATATGAATACAATTTGTTTTATACAACAAGAGGGCAAAAGCAGATTATTATATCATTGCCCCTGCCCCCATGTTTTTCTACATTAATTCATTGTTTTACTTAACCCATACATTTTCTTCACTCTTATCCCATTGCACATAAGTATGAGTATCCGTTAAATGAGTTCCAGGATCCGGTTCTGTTTCCGTCAGACAACGCCAAGTATCCGACCAGTCAATCGTATAACCGTTACCAGTTGCATCATGGAAAATATAACCTTCACCTTCATTCAATTTCCAATATGCCATTAATCCTGGAGATTCCGGATCTACACTATTCAGCCCTCCTTTTATCTCTTCTACGTTCAACGCACGTTCCCATATTCGGGCTTCGGCAATACTACCATCAAATTTCTGTTCTTCGCGATATCCTGCCCATGACATACCGATTTCTACTCCCCGGAAAAGAGTCGAATATCCTGTACAATTAACTTCAGAATCCTTTTCACCATCTACATACATCGTAAATTTACTTCCATCGTATACAATAGTAAGCAAATACCATGTATTGGTCAAGAACATTTTATTGGCAAAATGATTGCCACCATTACCTCCTAATACAAACTGAAGTCTATTGCCTGTTCCACCTTCGCCAAAGCGCATCATCACAGTATTACTACCATTGAAAGCAAAGAAACGAGAGATATGTCCATTAGGTAAAGAATTAGCCTTTATCTTTATCTGATAAGTGAAAGTAGACAATTCTTTCTGCAAATCGGAATCAAAATAATAATTGGCATACATATTCGGATTTGTCAGATCCAGCGCGGCAAACTTACCAGACGGATCATCCGGAGTATAGTCTCCTTCTTCTCCACTTCCAGCTTTCTTATAGTCAATAATGATAAATGTTGTATTATATCCCTCTTTTATATTTAATCCTATTGAAACTTCTTTCATGGTTATAGGCAACATATATGTAGTACCTTCTACCAAATTATCCAAAGAGTTTAAAGTAACGACAACAGGAGTAGATTCCGTTTTGGCTACTTCAATTGTAGCATTCAACCCTTCTATACTAATATCAGCATTATCTGGAAGCGGAGTATAAGATGTATGGTATTGCTGGTTATATGTCTCAACCAGATCCAGATCCTTTACCAAGGAAACCGTTTCATTCTGCTGTACAGCACTTTCTGAACTAATCGTAAACGTATAAACAGAAGGGAACTCCTGTGTATCCATCTTATAAGTACCCCAATAAGCCAAATTACTGATGGAAGCATCCGTCTTTTTATCACCCGGCAAATTCAGACTGACAGAAGTCCAAATAACGCCTGCCTGAGTAGAAGGAACACCATTGCCACTAACTGAAGCAATAGTGACTGGCAACAAATATAAACGTTCTGTCAGTGGTATATAATTTTCTGCTGGTATAGTAAACTCTATTGAGTCTGCAGAAATCATGGCACCAGCAGGGACTGTTACAGACTGTTTTATAAATTCTACCGTATTATCAGGTAAAGCAGCATAAGCCGTTCCATGTTCTTGGTTATAAGTTTCTACCAATCCATTATCCACACCTGCTGAAACCAACATACTAGCATCAGCTGGCCGTGTTGTCTTGACAGGAACTTTCAAGGTGACCAGATCACCGACGGCTCCTACAGATGTCCAATCGGCGGTAAAAGAATAAAAGTTCGCCTGTCCATCCGTTCCTTTTTGATTGAAATAGACCAAATTATTCGGATTACCTACTACATCGTAACTTTCATCATCGCATGACTGAAAGCCTAGCATGCTTCCACAAAGCAATGCAGCAGACAATAAATATTTAAAACTTTTCATAGTAACATTTTTTATTTACGGAAGTCAGGATAAAACGAATTCATCATTCCATTTTATCCCACTTCCAAACTTGAAAACTTAATTACTGAACACAGGTATTTTTTTCATCTGCATCCCATCCTACATACGAACTATAATCAAGTCCAAATACATTGCCGGCACCTTCAACCATTTCGCGACATGTATTCGACCAGTCCATATCATAACCATTTCCTGTAGCATCATGGAAGATATGTCCTTCACCTTCGTTCATTTTCCAGTATGCTACCAAACCTTCGGAAGCCGGATCGACAGCACACAATCCCATCTGTAATTCGGCAGGTGTCAATGCACGATTCCATACACGGACTTCTGCTATACGACCTTTGAAATACTGAGAATAACGGTAGGAAGTCCAAGACATACCAATTTCAAACATCTGGAAGTCCACCGGCTGTCCGTCACCATCCAACTGAGCATCTTTCACTCCATCTACATACATGGTAAATTTACTGCCATCGTATGTCAACGAAAGCGTATACCAGCGATTAGTACTGAAGCGTGTTGTAGACGGAACACTACCGGTCGGGCATACCCACTGCAAGCAGTTCACATCCATACCGATTTCACCGAAACGTAACATATTCGAACGGCTACCGTCGGCAGAAGAGAAGTTACACAAACGTGCTATGGAATGCCATTGCTCTGAATAGAACTTAATTTCATAAGTAAAGTTCGACAAAGACTGTTTCTGACTCTCATCAAACATAAAATTACTATACAATTCCGGAGTAGAAATATTCAACGACGTGAAATTGATAACTCTGGAAATCTGCAAATAGATTGTTTTAGAAGGAGCCAGCACTTCTAGCCCGTCAACCTGCTGAATAGTAACCGGTATTACATAGACTCTGGCATCGTCAAGATTTTCTGTCGAAACAACCTTTACAGTAGCAGGAGTAGAAAAAACCTTTCCTTTCTCTATCACAGTTTCGGCATTTTCCAATGTAACAGTACCGTCTGGTACTGAAAAATAATTTGTATTATGTGCCGCATTATAAGCATCAACCAATGAATTATCAATAGCAAACTTGACATTCACATTTTCTGAAACCTTATTGGTTGCAGTAGCAGTTACAGCATAAGTGGAAGGAGTATCTTTCACTACAAATTTCACAATCGGAGAAGTTTCCGTACCCGATACCAATACAACATTTTTATTATAATCAAAGCTATCACCTTCTGCGCAGCCAAACAAGGAAAGTGCCAGAACACTTCCCAATAAAGCAGCTTTTATTGTATGTATATTCATAATAGTTTATATTATAGATTATTACTCTTTAATTGAAGGATTCATAATTTGAATTGCCTGACGGAACTCATTGTACGGTATACCCGATGCCGAATAATAGTTACGACCTAAATAGAAGACACCACAGCCTCCTTTACGTCCAACTTCGGGTTCCCAACGTGCGTAATCCAACAACCGGCCACCATCTAAATAGAAAACACCAAAAGTTTCACAATAAATCATTTTCTCGGGCGGGAAACCTGCCGGCTGAGACAAGAAGCCAACCTGATTGCTGTATGCCTGCTGTACGAAGTAATCGCAGTAAGGAATACAATCTTTTGGAGGTACGCTGCCAAAATAATCGATAATCAGCAATTTATTAGGAATAGATCCCTGAGGGCCAAAATACTTAGCCAACTCCAGAGTTAAACGATATATATCATTACCATTCCATCCTTCATAATCGACATCCACACCATCCAGTCCTGGTTCTAACACCTGATTTACAATCCATTTTGCATAGGCAGCCATAATTTCGTCAGAAGGATTTGCAGAGCCTCCCATATCATATTCGATTCCATCTACAGTAAATACATGACGATAGTGAGATGCATCGGCATGCATAATGAAACGTGTACCTAGCTTTTCCTGAGCATATTTCATATCCTCATAAGCTACCGGATGCGTTTCTGCCGTCGGGATACCCATCCACAAATTCACGATATCGATGCTGTCAGGAAGCCCCTTGATGCGTTCTCCCCACGATGCCGGATTCTTACTTCCTTCTACTCCTTCAATCGGCGACCAGTTTTCATAATAAGCAAAACTCACCTCATGATTGCTTTGCTTAAATGCGTGGAGGTTCGCGTAATATTGCTCATCATACGTTTTCAATTTTTGTATTTCAAGAGCCTCTACATCTGTATCACAACTTGAGAAAGAAACAAGTCCAATACAAAAAGCCAATATGCTAACAAATCTAAGTTTCATAATACCAAATTTATATATAAATACTATATGCTTTTACTGATTAACCAATTAACGTGGTTTCTGATCCCACCAAAGTTTAGTTCCGCCTGTATCGGCTCCTCCTAAGGCACTAATACCACTGGCAACACCTTCGGCATTATTAATTTTCTCATCACGGGTATATGGCAAACGACGAATCTGCAATTCGGTATCAATAGTTCCGTTACTACCATTTACTACAACAGGAATCAGTTCAGGATATCCTGTACGACGATATTCACTCCATCCTTCCGGACCATCAGGGTATAATGCAATCCATTTCTGCGTAATAATGCGTTCCAGTTTTCCTTCAAAATCAGCACTATCATCCCATGCTGGAGTAACCTTCGTAGTGAACGTATAGTTATCGCTTCCCGCATTATCTTCAAAAAACTTAGGAGTAGACACATTATCGGCCAAATAAGAATCGGCTGAACCAGCTCCATTTTCTTCAAAAGAGATACGGACACCTTGTTCGTAAAATGATTTTGCATCGCCTCCCATATTCCAGCCTCTCAACGCACCTTCAGCACGCAAGAAAAAAGATTCTGCAGCAGTCATCCAGACAACCGGAGTCGTATTACGGTCCATATTCAGATTAGATATCTTAGCTCCCTGATAATTAGCCATGTTTGACGTAGAAATTCCTACACGTACACCATGGTATTCACCATCTTCAGCAGCAGCTGTAAAATACTTGCTGATACGAGGGTCCTTCAATCCATCCATATAGGCTACAATTGAGGCACATGGACGGCAGTCGCCTGCATTAAAATTATAAGCTATTTCCTGTAACGGATGATGATAAACCAACAGTCCATGATTCAATTCGGCACGGTCGGCTGTAGTTTCAATCAGACCATAAGGCGACTGAACAGACAGTTCAGCTTGTTGCTGTGCCAGTTGAGGATCAGCATAAGCTACACGTAGAGCCAAACGCAAACGCAATGTATTAGCAAATTTTACCCATTGAGCAACACTGCCGCCATATATATAATCATAATCAGTCATCAATTGGGCATCGGCGTTACCACTCACATAATTTCCAAGAACTTCAATGGCTGATCCCAGTTCCTCAAAAAACTTCTTATAGATCTCATCCAAAGGGTCGTACAAGCTGGAAGTGCCATAGTTTACATAAGGTATAGGACCAAAAGTATCTGCAACGCGATGCATTCCTGCCACTTTTACGACTGTTGCCAAAGCATCTACTTCCGCCAGTCCTTGCTCCGTTGCTATCCGATGGATATTCTGCCAAGGAGCCATAACTCCAGTATATGCGTAGTCGAAAGTCGCATTAACCCAACTTTCCTGAAAAATATACTGACCGTTGTGTGCCGTACTACCCAAAGTAGCAGCTGTATAGCCCGCATACTGATCGTGTGAAAGATTCTGAGCTATCTGATAATCTGAATCCAGTCTTTCACCATCGTTAATAATTATCACGCGGCGTAACATTTGAGAAAAGAAAGCACCTGTCTTAAGATTATCTACTCCCATCATTTCTTCTGTAACTTCATTGGGATTCACATTGTCCATATAATCTATACATGAAGTATTATTAAACAAGACCAAAGACAGTCCCAATAAAGAAAATTTTCTCAAAGAATCTATATTATGAAAAATCATATCTGTTATAGTTTAAAGGGTTGATTAGAATTTAACTTTTACAGAGAATCCCAAATTACGTAAACTTGGTGACATAAACATATCAATACCCTGGAAATAAGTACCTGTACTAGCTGTCAGTTCAGGGTCGAACGGAGCTTTTCTATACAAGAAGAAGAGATTCTTACCGATAAACGAAACATTCAGTCCCTGAATCCAATTTACATACTTATTAATAGGAATATCATATCCCAGCGAAAGTTCACCTAAACGTACATTGGTTGCACTATATACATACATAGAACCAATACCACCGGTATTACCAGCGCCACCTACAGTTGTATAGTACTTCTGTGCATCAATAGGACGGCCATTAACCAAAGCTCCTCCCATTTCGCGAGCATCAGCAGAAGCCTGAGAAACACCGTATGAATCCATTACAGCCTGAGTCTGAGAAACAACGATACCACCTACGCGAGCAGTCAGCAAGAATCCCAATGACAACCCCTTATATGAGAAGTTATTACCCCAGCTCAAATTATATTTCGGAGCACTGTTACCAGCCTTGATAAAATTATCATATTCAGGGACAACAACCTGATCAACCGGATGGACATAAATAGCACCGTGTTCATCAGTACGTAATGTATTTACATAAATATCGCCGATTGAACCACCTTCGGTAAGAATCATCTTATACATACTGGTTCCACCCATATCAATCCAGTTCAAGGATGTCTTTTCGTGTGTTATCGGATCTTCATAATCGCGCAGCAATTCTACAACTTTATTCTGGTTCAAAGAATAATTTACGTATGAACTCCATCCGAAATCTCCCCATTTATCATCGTAGCGCAATGATACTTCAATACCTTTATTGTCAACACGACCACCATTGACTACTTCCGATTTATATCCGGTAGTTGACGATAGTGTACGTTCAAAGAACTGATTATAGGTACGTGACTTATATAAAGTAGCATCCAATTTCAATTTGTTCTTGAAAAATACAAAATTGAAACCAAGTTCCCATGATTTGGTACGCTCCGGCTTTAAGTTTGCATTCGGTCTACGAGATTGAGTTACAGGAACTCCATCCACTAATGCATAGGTCGGAATTGCCAAAAAGACATCGGGTGAATTACCTACTTCTGAATAAGATACACGAGCTTTCATATAAGGCATGATATCGGTACTACATTTAAAGATATCTGTCATGATACCCGACAAACCGACAGATGGATAAAAGAATGAATTCGTTGAAGTTCCCTTAAATGTAGACGACCAGTCGTTACGTGCTGTAACATCCAGATATGCCATTGATTTATATCCTAATTGAGCGCTACCAAACACTGCATTTTTCTTGATGTTATATCCATACTGGTTTGCCAAGTTCTTCTCGGTTGTATCAACATTTCCAAAGGTAAACAAATTGGCAACAGATTTAAGTTTACCACCAAAATAATCAGATTGGTATTTATTGGTCTCAAAATTGGTACCGATGTTTGCAGTCAAATTCAATGTATTATTTGCAAAGTACTTGTTGATGTTCAATAACAATTCACCATAAATCTGCTGGCCCTCTACATTACTTTTAGAATAATAACCATACTTAGAAGCAAACAATGTATTTGTACCAGCATCATACATACGCTCATGAGTTTCATTGTTACGGTCCATCTTTACACGACCGGTCAAATTAATCCATTGAGCAAATTCGTATTTCAACGATGCCGTAGCCATGTAACGATTCTTGTGGTTAGGCATTGTTATATGCTCAGTAATCCAGTAAGGGTTCTGCAAAGACAATCCATCACTGTACGGCCAGTACTGAGTCAGCAAGTTACGTTCTACATCATAACGCTGATAAGCCTGAATCTTGGAAAAATCATCTCCGGCAGGGAACAAATAAAGCGGTACCAAGGGATTGAAATACAAACCTTGTGCAGTCATATTCTGTTCCTTCACACTACTCAACATAAAACTTAAATCGAGAGTCAGCTTATCTTTCAGCATTTTACTGACATTACGGACTGTAGCATTGTAACGTTCATAATTATTATTGTGAATAATACCTTTAGCATTTGTGGTACCGATAGAAAGATATGTCTGATTCTTTGATGTTCCAGTAGAAAGACTTGCCGAGTTTGTTACATTCACCCCAGTCTGAAAGAAATCACTCGGATCATAACTACTAGGAGTCTGCAACTTACTACCCCAGCTGTAAAAACTTCCCGTTTCACTGGGGCCATAAGTATTCTGGAATTCAGGCAATACTAAGGGAGCAGAAAATGTAGTATTATTCGAAATAGTCAGAGAAGTACGCCCCTCATGACCTTTTTTGGTGGTAACCATCACAACTCCATTGGCAGCTGCACTACCATACAAAGCGGCAGCCGAAGGACCACTCAATACGGAAATAGATTCAATATCCTCAGGATTCAATCCAGAGATAGGATCACCAGAAAGTCCAGCTCCTTCATACGCGTCGGAAGGTTGTTCGTTGGCGGCAGACATATCCAACATAGGAATACCATCGACTACATACAAGGCATTATTGTTACCATTCAATGATTTAGCACCACGCATTACAACACGTGAAGAACTTCCTACACCGGATGAAGAAGAGTTAATGGTTACACCCGCAATCTTACCATTCAAATTATTTACAAAGTTCGCATCTGCCACACGGGTAATCTCGCTATTGTCTACCTGTTGAACATTGTATGACAATGATTTTGCTTCTTTCTTAATACCCAACGCTGTTACAACAACTTCACTCAACACTTCAGTATCTTCCGTCAATACAATATTCAACGGTTTACTATCTGTAATCTTCACCTCTTTGGTCTTGTAACCGACATAAGAAATAGCCACTTTTCCATTAGTAGCTACCGACAATGAAAAGTTTCCATCAAAATCTGTAATTGTACCATTGGTCGTTCCAACTTCCATGATTGCGGCACCAATGATAGGTTCTCCATTCACATCTACCACTTTTCCCTGTGCTGTCTGATTGGTATGATTGGATGATGCTTTTACAGATAATTTTTTTATTATGATTTTTTTCCCCTGGATTTCATAATCCAGACCTGACTGACCTTGAAGAATCTGTTTTACAATATCTTTAATAGACGAATTCTGACTAGATATTGACACTCGTTTATTCGTATCTACATCCGAAGATGAAAAAACAAATGAATAACCAGACGATTTCTTCAACTGCTCCATCGCTTCTTTCACAGTAGCATCCTTTACCGAAAAGGAAATATTTTGTGAGAAAGCCGATAAATTTAGACAAAGCGCTGCCGAGGCTATAAACACAGCCTTATTAAAGTTCCTCATAATTGATGATTTAAGTTTTTTGGAGATTAATATTCCTGTTTCACTAAAAACAATAAAAATTCTACATACCGAAACACTTTCAACTAGATTCTCTTTTCTTCATACTCTGTTATTTTAAGGTTATCAATACAATATATATTTTCCATTTTCATAACGATAGCGCATTTGGTTGGTAGAAGACATTATAGAAAGTACATCTTCAATTGTATTTCCTTGTACTTTAAAGCTTCCATAAAAACGGCGATTACGCAATGAATCTGCTACCTCAATCTTCACATCATAACTTCGTTCCAAACGTTTAACTATGTCATCCAACAAATCTTCATCAAAGAATAATTCATCATTAATCCAATCACTGGAATGTATTGCCTTACAATGACTTTTCACCATCTCACCTGTCATCTTATCCATCACGACTTTCTCATCTGGATCCAAATATAACTCTGGCATTGATTTCACTTCATTATGTAGAGCGACCTTACCTTCTAGCAAATTGACTGTCACTACTTTATCTTCCGGATAGTTACAGATATTAAATTTCGTACCCAAAACCCGAAGATTCAATTCTTTAGTATTCACTTCGAATGGTATCTGTTCATTACGGACAACTTCAAAATATCCTTCTCCTTCCATCTTCAATCGACGATCATCCACACCAAATCCCTGTGAATACACTATTTTTGATCCTGCATTCAGCCATACCAACGTTCCGTCTGGCAGATATAGCTTGGTACGTGCACCCATCGGAGCTTCTACCGAAATATCGGCAAATGTCTGCTTCAAAGTTTTCTGCCCTTGCCAATACCCTATTAAAGGCAATATCAGGATCAAAATAACAGCAGCCACACGCAACCATGTCTTTTCAAATATATTATAGACTTTTCTCTTTTGTTGCTCTGCTGCATTAATACGCCGACGAAATAACTCAAAAGCTTTTTCTTTATCGAAATATGTATCATCGGCAACACCTGTAGAAAACCAAATTTCTACTTGTCGGCGCACATATGCTCGATTAGCTTCTGAAGCAAAAGTCCATTGTTTTAACTTGGCAAAAGACTGCTCATCCAACTCACCTGAAAGATAACAAGTTATCCATTCATCTATTTGCGTATGTTCTTTATTCTGCATATTGAAGTGCTTATACAGTGTAGACAAAAAAAGAAATAAAGCGGGTAGTATAAAAAAAGATTTTTTTACTTTTTTCTATAAGAATTTTATCCACGCCATGAAGAAACGCGGATAACAATGTGATAATAAACGTCTTACAGATATTCATCTCACAATACAAAACATTTAATCTTGAGTTCGATATGTGCGTTTATAAAATATAGAAACCTAAACCGCTTAAAATCTCAATTACTTATGAAAATGTATACAATGAGTAATTTCAGGTAATTCCCTAAACGCTTCTGAAGAAATGCCAGCGCATTCTTAATATGATATTTAACGGTATTTACGGATATGCCAAGCTCAGCGGCAATTTCTTCATATTTTTTCCGTTCAAAGCGACTTTTACAGAATACCCTCCGGCATTCCAATGGCAATTCATTGATACTGCGCTTTAATTCTTCTTCGAGTTCCTGTTCCAAAAGTACCCCCAGAGGCTGCTTGTCATCGACAAAAAGGAAGTCCAAAAAATCCATACTTTCCGGTGACAAGAAAGACGAAATACGCAGTTCTTCACGATGACTCTGAGACTGCAATTCGTTCAAACAACGGTTACGTACAGCACGCATCAAATAGGCTCGAACAGAATAGCGAATTTCAACTTCCTGCCGATGCTCCCACAGATAAAAGATAACATCATCCACCACTTCTTCTGCCAATGCCTTATTATTCAACAACTGATTAGCAAAGCGACATAACAACACATAGTGACGATCATAAAGCAAGCGAAATGCTTTCTCGTCGCCTTTGCGAAGTTTTTCAATAAGAAGTTCTTCTATCTCATGCATACGACTTACCTTTCTCTTATATAAGTGCGTTTATCGGGCCCGACTCCAGTCACTACTATCCGATTCCAATGAACAGGAAGTACCGAAGGAAGCTGTACGACACCTTTATCCGTTACTTGAAGTCCACAAAAGCCATTCAGCACAGCTTGTAACAAGCCCCCTGCTCCAGTCATAAAATAAGGATTATTACTTGTCGGTGTTTCCGAAATTACTCCAAAAGGATTCCTCAAGTTTGGTTCATAACAACGGCGAAACATTTCATATGCTTTGTCGGCTTCTCCCATACGGGCATACTGTACACAATAAACAGAGTACGACATCGCAGGACCATTTTTCTGATCTATACGCTCAGCGTAATATTCCAAGTCTTGCTTCTGCTGCTTTTCATCTGTTATCAATCCCAACGGATAGGCCAGCAGGTTGGCATCGGCTTGTTTTATCATTTCTCCTTCGTAAGTAGCATGTTCACGAGTCACCCCATTTTCAAACTGTAATATGCGGATATTTTCTCCTACTTTCCGCCACGTTTCAGGAACTTTCTCACCACAAATTTCAGCAGCACGACAAGCATACTGTAAAACAAGTGAAGCAGCACCATTTGTAAAAGCATTGTCGGTCACACCGTTTGCATACTCATCGGCACCGGTCACGTTATGAATGGAATACGAGCCATCGGTATTGCGCGAAGAACGGCTTACCCAGAAGTCTGCTATCTCTTTAAGCAATGGATATCCTTCCTGTTGCAGCCAATGCGTGTCATGGGTCACACAATAATAATTCCAACAAGCAATTCCTATATCGGCAGTAATATGATGTTCAAATGGTCCGGTCAAGGCATAAGTCGGAGTCGCCTCTTCACCAGAATCGTCACTCTCCCACGGAAACATGACTCCACGATAACCATAGGACAATGCTTTCTTACGAGCTGCCGGTAAGCGATCGAATCGGTAGTCGAGCATGGACCTTGCAATATCCTGATTCAACAGCAACATAGGCGGATACATCCACAACTCTGTATCCCAGAAAACATGCCCATTGTATCCTTGTGACGAAAGTCCCATAGGAGAAACACTTAGCCGACTTCCACCACGACAAGAAGCATATAAATTAAATAGTGCGAAACGTACGATGCGTTGTGCATCATCATCACCTTCAATACGTATATCACTCTGCCATAGTTCATTCCACAAACTATAATGAGCCTGCATCAAAGCTTCTTTTCCCTCGTGTACCGCATAAATCACTTGCCGTTCCGCCTCATTAAAAGGATCGAGAAAATCACGAGAAGAACAGACACTGCCCACTAAAGAAAAACGAAACATGTCTCCCTTCTTAACAGAAAGCGTAAAATACAATTCATGAGAAGCCTCATCGTATGTTGGCTTTATCGGTTTACCTTCAAAGAAAAACGAAGCAGTCGAAGCTACCCGGCGATAGCCTAATCGGGAAGTAGCATCCGCTTCGAGCATATACATACGATGCCCGTCGGCCTCCATCTCACGGTAACGGACTGAAGATTGAGCGTAATCATCAGGTACATCCATCGCAGAACGAACTTCAAGTGTTATATCTTTATGAGCTTGAACCGTGACATTAATCAAGCCAGCATACGGCAGGTTACGCAAAGCACACAATTCAGACGAAATATCAGCCTTCCCTTGTACCGACATATCAGTACAATGTACGGCACGGCGCATGTCTATTGTCTGATGCCATCCCGATATACTAGACGTGTCAACTACTTCTCCATCGACTTTCATCGACAGACAAAAAGGATTAATACCTCTCATTACACGGCTCACAACATGAGGTGCTGCCGCATCAAACACATGATTCAATATGACATGCTCTACTTTAAAAGGTTCTTTTAAGGGCAAAATGCCTATACATCCATTTGCCATCGGAGCCGGAGCATAAGAAGCATGCATATCAACCGCCTCCAGTTGCCACAAACTTTTCTTATCGGCTTTTACCCATACGACCGACAAGAACATTCCCAGCATAATACACAAAGCACGTACTCTCATGATCTATTTTTATGTTCTATAACTCCCCGACATGATACCTCAAACAAAGTCCCAAAATTCATTTTTTAATAGCATCAGTACCTCAGATTGTGACAAAGATACATTTTTATTCAGAATAAAACGCACAATTTACTAACTTCCCCCAGCTAAAGGCAAATAATACAGCGATTTTTACTAACACAGAAACACTAAACCCAAAGAAGAAATACAATCTTCCCGCCACAAAAAGTATTTAAACCTCCTCAAACAGTTGACCGACTGACTGAAAATTCATATTTTTGCACAAATAATTGAAATTACGTAATTTAGTTAAAATGAATCAAGAATTCGAGCTAATCGCCAAAACCTTCCAGGGGCTGGAAGAAGTACTGGCACAAGAACTCACCGAACTGGGAGCCGGAAATATCGAAATCGGACGCCGAATGGTTTCCTTCACTGGTGACAAAGCAATGATGTATCGTGCTAACTTTTGCCTGCGCACGGCTATCCGCATCCTGAAACCCATCAAGCATTTTACCGCAAAAACAGCTGATGAAGTATACGAAGCTGTTAAAAGCATTGCCTGGGAAGATTATCTGGACAACATGAGCAGCTTTGCTGTCGATGCAGTTGTGTTCTCGAATGAATTCCGTCATTCGAAATTTGTTGCATATAAAGTAAAAGATGCTATTGTAGACTATTTCCGTGAAAAGACAGGAAATCGTCCGTCAATACGTATCAGCAATCCGGATCTGGCTATCAATATCCATATTGCAGAAGATCGCTGCACACTTTCACTCGATAGTTCCGGTGAGTCATTGCACCGCCGTGGATACCGTCAGGAACAAGTAGAAGCTCCACTAAATGAAGTTTTGGCAGCTGGTATGATTCTAATGACCGGATGGAGAGGCGAATGCGACCTAATCGACCCGATGTGTGGTTCCGGAACAATTCCTATTGAAGCAGCCTTAATCGCTCGCAATATTGCCCCGGGTGTATTCCGCAAAGAGTTCGGATTTGAAAAGTGGCGTGACTTCGATCAGGATTTGTTTGATTCCATTTATAACGATGATTCGAATGAACGCGAATTTAAACACAAGATTTACGGATACGATAACAACCCGAAAGCAAACGAAATTGCGACACACAATGTAAAGGCTGCCGGAGTGAGCAAGGATGTCATCCTGAAAATCCAGCCGTTCCAGCAATTCGAACAACCTAAAGAAAAAAGCATTATCATAACCAATCCTCCTTATGGTGAACGTATTTCATCGGATGATTTGCTGGGATTGTACCAGATGATCGGGGAACGTTTGAAACACGCCTTCTGCGGTAATGATGCCTGGATACTGAGCTACCGTGACGAATGCTTCGACCAGATTGGTCTGAAGGCATCAGTCAAAGTACCTTTATTCAACGGCTCACTGGAATGTCAGTTCCGTAAATACCAAATTTTCGACGGTAAATACAAAACTTTCCGTAGCGAAAACAATGATAAAGAATTCAAGCCCAAACGGGAAGGAAATGAAGTTCGTCCACGAAAACGTGCAGAAAGAGTGGAATACAAGGGAGATAGAAAACCAGCGTTCCGAACAGACCGTAAGGAAAATGATAAAAAAAACTTCTCTCGTGAGAACCGTCCCTCACGCCCATCTACCGATGACGGACGTCCAAAGCAGGCACCGGCACCTCGTTACATGCATCGTCGCCGCCCAAATGAAGAAAATACTGAGAACGAATAACTAAAAAGATGAAACGGATTTTTCAAATTATAGCTCTATTCTGTATGATTGCAACTGTCTCATCTGCTCAGGAGAAAAAGGCTTTTACCCTCAACGATGTCATACCGGGTGGAAGCAATTACTATAATCTTGTGCCGAAAAGTCTGCCAGGCTTACAGTGGTGGGGAGACGTGTGTGTACGTACAGATATAGAGGATATCAAAAAAATAGACAACAAAAGCGGAAAAGAAACAGTCATTGCTACATTGGAAGAGGTCAATAAAGCCCTTAAAGGCGAAATGCCTTATCAGCTGACAGGCCATATTAAACCGCTCCATACATTAATGTCGGCTTCAATGCCATGGGCAGACCGCAATATAATCACTTTTACCCAGTATGACGATTGCACTCCCGCACAGAAATACATGGTATGGTATGATTTCGGCAAGAAGAAAATTGTCAACCTGTTCAAGTTACAGGGAGAAGGACCGACAAACTTTGATTTCTGTAAAGAGAATGGTTACATGGCCTATACCATCGGGAATGATTTGTATGTAGCACATGAAGGGGATTTCAGTACTATGGTAAATCCAAAGGTTACCGGTAACCAGCAACCTGAAAAGGATGTTGTGTATGGACAAGCTGTACACCGCAATGAGTTTGGTATCATGAAAGGTACTTTCTGGAGTCCCAAAGGTACTTATCTGGCTTTTTACCGTATGGATCAAAGTATGGTTACCGATTATCCACAAGTAAATACGACGACGCGTATTGCCGAGCTGATGCCCGATAAATATCCGATGGCAGGTATGACAAGCCATAAGGTTACCGTAGGAGTATACAATGTAAAAGATGGCAAGACCACTTATTTACAGGCAGGTGACCCGACCGACCGTTATTTTACCAATATCAGCTGGAGCCCTGACGAAAAGAGTGTATTCGTTATCGAACTGAACCGCGACCAGAATCATGCACAACTGGTTCAGTATGATGCTGTAAGCGGACAAAAGATGGGGGTACTTTACGAGGAGAAACATACTCGTTACGTAGAGCCTCAGCATCCTCTGATATTCTTACCTTGGGATGACAGCCAGTTTATTTACCAGACTCAACGGGATGGCTTCAATCATTTGTACGTCATGGATACAAAAACCAAGCTGAAAGGTGAGTGGAAAACAGGTAAGGATAGTGAAGATCAATATTGTGAATACCTGAAAACAACTCCATTGACGGAAGGCAACTGGCTGGTTCAAGATGTTTTAGGATTCAATGCTTCTCGTAAAGAAATTGTCATCGCAAGTACGGAGGTATCTCCTTTACAAACTAATATATTCAGTCTGAACGTAAAGAACGGAAAACGTACCTTGATTGGCATAGCCGACGGTACCCATCAGGCAAAACTTTCGGTCAGTGGGACGTATCTCATTGATTATCTTACATCAAACAGTGTTCCACGTGAAATCAGTATTCTCCCTACGACAGGAAAAAAGGGTGTCACTCTGTTCACTGCAACCGATCCACTGAAAGAGGGATACAACTTACCCGAGATTACGATCGGAACAATTAAGGCAGCCGATGGAGAAACTGATTTATATTACCGTTTGATCAAGCCTGTCAATTTCGATCCGAACAAGAAATATCCAGCTATCATCTACGTATACGGTGGCCCGCATGCTCAGATGATACATAATACACGCTTTTACGACGCACGTGGATGGGACCTTTACATGGCTCAGCAAGGTTATGTCATGCTGACTGTCGACAATCGTGGAAGCGATAACCGCGGCATCAAGTTCGAGAATTGTACGTTCCGCCATTTGGGAGTAGAAGAAATGAAAGACCAGGTAGAAGGAGCCAAATTCCTGCAATCACTGCCGTATGTTGATGCAGACAAAATCGGTGTGCATGGATGGAGTTTCGGAGGATTCATGACCACAAACCTGATGTTGACTTATCCGGACATATTTAAGGTAGGAGTAGCTGGCGGTCCGGTTATCGACTGGCAATTCTACGAAGTAATGTACGGTGAAAGATATATGGACACTCCTCAGACCAACCCTGAAGGATACAAAGGTTCTAATCTTCGCTTGAAAGCCGGCAATCTGAAAGGTCGTCTGGAAATCATTATCGGAGGTATGGACCCAACTTGTGTACCGCAACACAGCATCAGTTTCCTGCGCGCTTGTATCGATGCTGGAACTCATCCGGACTTTTTCATTTATCCGGAAGACGGACATAACATGATGGGACGCGACCGTGTACATTTGCACGAACACATTACTCGTTATTTTCTTGATCATCTGAAATAAAATAAAGACAACAAATCATAACATTCTAAGAATATGAAACTTTTACTGTTAGGTTCAGGCGGACGCGAACATGCACTGGCATGGAAAATCGCTCAAAGTCCGAAAATCGAAAAGTTATACATCGCACCGGGCAACGCCGGTACACGTGAAGTTGGCGAAAACGTAGCCATAAAAGCTGATGATTTCGAAGCTATCAAACAATTTGTTGTAGCGAATGGCATCAACATGGTAGTGGTAGGTCCTGAAGATCCGCTGGTGAAAGGTATCTACGATTTCTTCAAAAACGATGCAGAGCTGGCCAATATTCCGGTTATCGGTCCGTCGAAAGCCGGTGCCGTACTCGAAGGCAGTAAAGAATTTGCCAAAGGCTTCATGCAGCGCCATCACATTCCTACTGCCGGATATAAAAGCATCACTTCAGCCAATCTGGAAGAAGGTCTTGCTTTCCTCGAAACCCTGCAAGCTCCTTATGTGCTGAAAGCCGACGGTCTGTGTGCCGGAAAAGGTGTATTGATACTTCCTACCCTGGAAGAAGCAAAGAAAGAACTGAAGGAAATGCTAGGCGGTATGTTCGGAAATGCTTCAGCAACTGTAGTTATCGAAGAATTTCTGAGTGGTATTGAATGTTCTGTCTTTGTACTGACCGACGGAAAGAATTACAAAATATTGCCTGAGGCAAAAGACTACAAGCGTATCGGTGAAGGCGACAAGGGCCTGAATACAGGTGGCATGGGCTCTGTTTCTCCCGTACCGTTCGCCGACGAAGCTTGGATGAAAAAAGTGGACGAACGCATCATTCGCCCTACCGTAGAAGGACTAGCTGCAGAAGGCATCGATTACAAAGGATTTATCTTCTTCGGCCTGATTAACGTAAAGGGTGATCCGATGGTTATCGAATACAACGTCCGTATGGGTGATCCAGAAACGGAAAGTGTCATGCTGCGTATCAAGAGTGACCTCGTAGACTTGTTCGAGGGGGTTGCTGCCGGCAATCTGGCTGAAAAGACACTCGAAATTGATCCACGCTCGGCTGTATGTGTCATGCTGGTATCAGGAGGGTATCCCGAAGCATACGAAAAAGGTTTCCCGATTACAGGTATTGACGATGCGAAAGCCGGAAACAGCATCGTATTCCATGCCGGAACAGCCTTGAAAGACGGTCAGGTCGTTACATCCGGAGGACGTGTCATAGCCGTCAGCTCGTATGGAGCCAACAAGGAAGAAGCTTTGAAACAATCGTTTACCAACGCCGGAAAAATTCAATTCGAAAAGAAATATTTCCGTTCTGACATCGGCTTCGATTTGTAATATATCATCCACCAGCAGATGATACTGAGATAGCAGTAAGCATTATACTTATGTCCCGGTATCATCTGCGGTGATTTTTCTGTAATGAAACATGCTGTAATATGATCCAAACAAAAAACAGATTCCAATACGAAGTTGCAACGGGACGTGCTACACTGCCCGTAGTAACGATACTGACACTCTTCTTATGGACCATATCTACTCCACAGCTATGGGCGAATATTGGTTCATTACTCAGTTTCGGTATCGCTACTTATCTGATTGTAGAAACAGATACTAAATTTGCACTCATACGTACCCGGACTTCACTTCCGGCTTCGCTGTTTCTTTTGTTTTATGCAGCAACTCCCTTCTTGCATACGTGGAATATGGAATTACTCCTCCCGATCCTTTTTATATGTATGCTCTATTCACTATTCCAAAGCTATGAGTCACCACATGCCTCTACTTCCATCTTTCACGCATTTTTCTGGATGGGACTGAGCAGCCTTATTGTACCTTGCTTTGCCTGGATAGCTCCACTGCTTTATATTCACATGATCAATCTCAGGTCGCTCGAAGGAAAAACGTTCTTTGCCGGTATCATAGGATTTACCTTGCCATACTGGTTCCTGTTTGGATATTATCTATATACCGATCAGATTACCTCGTTTTATCCCATTGTTTCACGACTAATACAGTTTGATCCGATAGACTATACTACCATACACATCAGTCGTTATATTCTGTGGGGTACCATAGTGATACTTTGGATTATATACAGCATTCCTTATTTGCAAACAGCTTACAAGGATAAGGTACAAACTCGTATTTTACTGCAAGTCATACTTTTCATGGGAATATGGATAAATATCCTCATTGCTCTCCAACCTTCTCATATAGATGCGCTGTTGCCATTGTCTATTATCCCAATGGTATTCATGGGAGGACATTTATTTCCCCTAACATTCACACGGTTTACCCGAATACTGTTTATCGCAACTCTTGTAATATGGCTTGTACTTTGCTTATTTAATTTATGGATACATTTCTTCAACTTCTGACCGACTGGGGATATTTTGGAATGTTCCTGTCGGCTTTTCTGGCAGGTACCATCCTTCCATTTAGTTCCGAGGCCGTGTTGCTTGCATGCGTGGGACTGGGACTTGACCCTGTATGGTCTACTATTTCTACAACAGCTGGTAACGTATTAGGCGGACTCACATGCTACTGGATAGGGCATCTTGGAAAAATGGAATGGATCGAAAAATACCTCGGAGTAACCCCAAAACAGATGGAACGTGCTACACGATTCATTCACGGGAGGGGAGCCTGGATGGCTCTGTTTTCTTTCCTACCTGTCGTAGGAGATGCTATCCTAATCGTACTGGGATTGATGCGTGCACATATTGGTATCGTCACTTTATCGATGACCATCGGAAAATTAGCCCGCTATGCCATACTGGTAGCTGCTACACTGGAAGTTATTAGTCTTTTCTGATTTATTACATGAATGCATTATGATTGAACTGGAACAAACTGCCGACGGAAGCTACACGCTCTTCGTACCGGAACTGGATGAACATTATCATTCCATCAAAGGAGCGTTAACCGAATCGGAACATATCTTTATCAACATGGGGTTGAAACATCACCCATCCTCTACTCCACGAGTACTGGAAATCGGCTTCGGAACTGGGCTGAATGCTTTTCTTACCATGCTGGAAGCCGATACAAGCCAACGTCATATTCACTATACAACCATCGAACGTTATCCCGTATCCGATGACCTAATTCATCATCTGAAATACCCTGAACAGATTTGTCCAGAACGCAGCGACGACTTTTATGCATTACATACTGCCGAATGGAATGTCGACGTAAAGATTACTCCCTACTTTACCCTGCATAAACTAATGGACGATTTTACGAAATATGAATTTCAAGGAGAATACGATGTTATCTATTTTGATGCATTTGCACCGGAAAAGCAACCGGAGATGTGGAGCCAGGAGCTTTTTAATACCTTGTATGCTCGACTTTCTTCAGGTGGTATTCTCACGACCTACTGTGCCAAAGGAGTCATACGTCGTATACTGCAAACTGCCGGATTTACGGTAGAACGTCTTCCGGGCCCTCCGGGTGGAAAACGTGAAATATTAAGGGCTTCAAAATAGAGACATAAGAATACTCAAGCCCTACTAATCAAAAGATGAAATGCTAATTTTGGACGTTCTATAATAAAATAGAGAGTCGCATCAATCTCCAGTAGACTTCAACAGATTGATACGACTCTTTTAGCCTGATGATGAGGAAGTGTCTATTTTTACTTCAATACATTATTTCATCGAAGATTTCCTATCACTGCACGATATCTTTCAATTTAATAGTTTGGAAAGTCATGTGTGCGACACTACTTTCATAAAGAATACCAATTGTTTCCTTATCAATCATGGTAAGACAGGAATATCCCCAGTTTTCTCCTTCGTCCAAAAGCAATTGATGCTCTGGAGTCCAAGTATTTCCGCCGTCAAGGCTAATCTTAATGGTAATATTCTTGCGAGCATTGGTTGTATTTGGATTTGAGAAGATCAGAATATCTTTACCCAATACATTATCAGCAGCTTTTACACTAATAAGACTTGCCATACAAACAGGTTCCGGCAGTGCTGTACGCGATGATTCGTGCTCTTTCCATGTCATACCTAAGTCAGTTGTAGTATATACAGCACGGCTTCCTCCCCGATTGTCTCTCATATTCAGCATCAAGGTACCTGGAGTAACTTCTACTACCTGAGCTTCGGTAGTATTGGTACGGGCATGATTATGGATAGTCCATGTTTTTCCTCCGTCTTTGCTATACATAATTCCAGCATTAGGAATGCGGTCTTTACCAATGTATTGAATAGGAAAAACCAATGTACCATCCTCCATCGTAATGCCTCGACCCGGTCCCTGAAGCAAGAAATACCATTCCGGCTGTTTCACTTGTTCGGTTATATTTATCGGCTCCGACCAAGTCTTACCATCATCCGTACTCTTTGTAAGGACCAATTGAGCTGTATGATTCAAATCCATGCCTTGCTGTGAACTCCACCATGCCCGTTGATTACCCATACCGTGTGTCCATGCAGCAACAATCCAGATAGTATTTGTCTTTGTATCGACCAAAATAGAAGGATCGCCTACTCCATTCTGAGCCGAAGGAAGTCCACCATACTCTCCAAAGGCCAAAGGTAAGCGCATTTTCTCCCATGTCTTTCCACCATCTGTACTCCGGCTTAATCCTACATCAACGTGCTCCTGCAAGTCGACACTGTTATTGTAACGCACATCGTATACACCCAATAATGTCCCTTTATTGGTTGTAACTAATCCCGGAATACGGAAAGCTGCAGCTCCATCATCTCCCGCATGACGAACACCTACTCCCATCCGACGCACGACATCCGATGCAGATACACACTTAACAGGTAACGACTTTCCTTCTGCTTCTACACGAGTTACCTGAGCCGTTACTTTCGTCAGCAATGATGCATCCGGTTTCATTTCTATACTAACCCAAAAGAAATTCGTACCAGGAAATAAATTCTGGTTACCGGATAACAATACAGTACGTTCTTGCGGAGTGGCTTCCGATTTCTTAATAGCATACGACGGATTAGCCGATAAGGTTCGTCCAGGAGCATGACTCGAAATATAATCTACTGGGGCGAAACGCTTTTTCCCTCTATCTTGAGGGGCTTCCGTTCCTCCATAATATAATTTGACTGATTTAATTTGT
>OGOV01001051.1_pt1 | contig 26293 bp, 13 predicted proteins | sample 1552711 | NCBI WGS metagenome assembly OGOV01 (sample SAMEA2580216, study PRJEB22360) | human gut metagenome | biome: human gut; feature: human-associated habitat; material: faeces | place: Denmark | collected 2008/2010 | reverse complement strand
TATCCCTGATATGAGCTTCTATATCGCTTGTAGTCATACCCTTTGCATACATAGAGATGATTTTTTCTTCAATATCACCGGTCAATGTTGTTTGATTCTTCTTTACAAGCTGCGGCTCAAATTCACCGTCTCTGTCTCTCGGCACTTTAATCTCTGTTTCACCAAAACTTGTTTTAAGCGTCTTTTTTGAATAGCCGTTACGGCTGTTATTTCCCTCTTTGTTGCGATAATCATATTTAGTATAGCCTAATTCATCATCTAGCTCTCCGTCAAGACCGTTTTCAAGCATTTCTCCGACCATCATTTTAAACACATCTTTCAGGTCATCAAAATTTTTTACGTCCAGTCCTTTCATGATGTTGCGCAAATTGTCCTTACGTTCTTTTTCCGCTGCCCGTTCCTCGGGACTTAATTTGTACCTTGGCATAAGTAAAACCTCCAAAATGATATTTTTATTATACATCATTTCGAAGGTTTAGTAAAGAGTTTACACAAAATTCGGGATTGACTCGTAAAATGGCCATCCTTTCAGTCTTCTTAATTTCCGTGTCCTCCGCGACCGGTTACCTTCACTATCTACTCATAAAATCATTTTATCAAATCCAGCGACATTTTGTTCCAAAGCGGAATCAGTCCGTCCATATTCCACACAAAAATCTCTGCCCTTTCGTCACCATATGCACTGAAATCGAACAAAATATTAACATCGTCATTCTTGTCAAATATTAATTTCAGCTCTTCAGCACTATATATGTTACTTAACTCTTTTTTCGAAAACTCATCTCTCAGCATTGCTTTCACACACTTTCCCGCTGTATTGAGATTAATTCTTGTGTTCTTAAAATAATCTCTTTCCAAATAAAAGGCGGGTCTTAAGTACTTTGTATTTTGAGAGGCATATCCGGTTCTTATATAGCTTAAGCTGTCCGGAACGATATAAAGCTGAATCTGATTACCGCTGCTGTCTGACGCATAATCTCTTAGCCACCATGAATCTGTAGAAAAATCAATCTTGTTAACATTGTTTCTAACCTCACTCACACTCAGAGGCATAATTTTACACCTTACATACACGGTTTTATCGTTCGCAGTATCGACCTTAAAATCAGCCTCAGATATATATTTCTTCATAGCTGAGGTCAACGCAGCGTCCGCAAAAGACTCTGTATTCATTTTGTATGCCATACTTCCTACAGCATCAATGTTCAGCTCACCGCCGTTGAAGTTCACACACATTTTCGAGCCACAGTCCCTTCGCAGAATAAAAATTTTATTTTCACCGCCAAACCTGCTTATATCAAGAAAGGTGAACTTTTTATCGCCATCATCTTCTTCAAAGCCATAATCGTTCGGAACTGCATTTTCAGCATTCACCAAGAACTGCCAACCTTTTTTGGTTTCAATCCCATTCCGAGCCTTAACGGGAGCACTGTAATAGTTATAATTGCCGTCGAACACTTTTACTCTTATATATTTGTCATGCGAATAAGAATTTTTCAGATACAGTGCTTCCGAACATTCTCCGTCAATATCTTTAAATCCGCCGTCAACGCTGTCTGCGATTTGCCATATATAACTTACCGGTACAATCCCGCTGACCACCGCCGTTAATTTCTCTCCTGCTGTAGCATTTCCCAAAATAATTACTTCATTTTTTGAAAACTGTATGCCTATATCCGCCAATTCGTCTTTTGAATACAGCCTGTATAATTCACTTTTGTCAACATTTGTGCGAAGATAATCTTTAACTTCCTTTCCCATATCACAAAGTTTTTCATTTTTAAAAAATTCTTTGCTTAAACAGAACACCGCCCTCGGGTACAAAGGATGGTTCTCACTCACATCCAACGTCCTGAGCAACTTTGAATTTAAAAAACACACAAATGTGTTTGCGTTTGTTCCCGACATGGTTCTGAAAGCCTGCCCGTTTATCGTTGAATTTGATTTATTCACAAGCATATAACCGATTTTATCAATATATTTTAAATACTCATTATAACTTAAAAGCGAAATCTTTGATGTGGTTTTGCTTTGCTTTTGCGTGCTTGCAGAGCTTTCATTTATCCATACATGCGGTCTTATATATCCCTGCATTCTGTATGGAATGTTAGCGTCCTTAAATTCTTTTGTGTTTACAAAAAATCCTATACTGCCTCCGACATTGGAGTCAAAGACCTGTTTTTTATCTGTATTCCAGAGTCTTGCGCACTTACTGTCCCAAGCTTCTGTAATCGTGACCAGTACCTCATCTCCGAAATCATCAAGCATTGCATATGAAATTCCGTCATACGAAAATAAACATGTTTCAGGTGAATATTCAACGGCATTCTCTATGTTTCTCCATCCCGAATACATCAGCAGCGCCTCTCGCACATAAACCCAATCGCTTGCTTTCCCGTCCCCTGTTGTCCTTACTCTTATATATTGTCCTCCGCAATAATTCGGAACCGTTATTTTAAAATCCGTTTCGCCTTCGATTACCGAAACAGCATCGGTGAGCAAGTCTTTTTTATACTCCCAAATATAACTTGCGTTATCAAACTTTTCTGCTCTGAGTTCGGTTCCGGGACTGCATACACCGTCAAAAAACAGTTTTATTCCTGAGCTTATCCTGCGATAGTCTATAATATCCATTGTTTTATACAGCATTCCCGAATTTTCGGGCAAAGTATTAGCACCAACAACTTTTAAATATTCGTTTTCGGGCACTTGCGATACAACGGTTCTACCCGAATTGTTCATCAAAAAGAGAGTTTTCTCGGGCACCGTTAAATACTGTGTATCTCGCGTTGCCGTCAGCCTGAATTTTCCGTTCCGTGCGTATATTTTTTCTTCGTTTCCATACATATCACACAACACGGCTTCTGAATCCATATCCCCCAATTCAAATTCCGTCTCATTATCTGTTGCCCAAAATACATATAAATCTTCGTTGTTTTCCGTTGTGTATTTATACACTCTTACATTATCGGCTCTGTCAATTCCTGTAACGGGAATTGCTTTTGCGGTCAACCGTATGTAATTACACAAAGCCGCATATGCCGGACGTGCGGAGTTTGCATATTGTCCGTTAAAATAGTTGAGAATACCAAAGTTCGCATCCCTGTCGGATACATCCTCGTTATATCGCTGAACATTAAAGACTATATACTGTTCGCATAGATTATATATGTCATTTAATACGCCGATACGCACGAGCGCCCTTTCCTGAAGTTTTTCATCCGTATTGTCCGAGCATGTTGACCATCCCGATTCGGAATATATTAAAGGTCTGTCAGCCACACCGTATTCAGACAATATATTTTTTATCCCTCTTGTGTACATAACCGCCGAATCATTCATATCATCTGGAAGAGTACTCAAATACAGGTGTGCAGAAACACAATCAAAGCAATCAAGCCTGTTTAGTCTTTTCAGCTCATCAAGAACCATTCTCAGCCATGTAAGTGCTGAAATCTTTTCTTTTATGCCGTCCCCATCGACGTCAATCAATACAGACTTTTGCTGAATATTGTCGCTTACACCGGGAATAGCCATAGAAACGACCTTTATATTTTTATTCGTATTCTTTATCGCATCATATGCCGCAATCAGAGTTTGAGCATATTTCTCCGGCGGCAACCCACGTGAGTTAAAAGTACTTAACATATATTCGTTCCAAATCTCAATATAGCCTGCATTGCCGTTCAGCTTTTTTGCCAAATCAGCACAATAAGCCGCATATGCATTTATCTCCTCATCCGTTTCCGGTGGGCTTCCTTCCAAAATTTTTGAATTTCCAAATCCTGCTATCGCCATAATATTACAGCCTGAGGATTCAGCCAATTCAATGATTTTATTATAATTTTTATTAAAAATTATCCCGGATCCCTTATCCAAAGTTTCCCACGTGAACTGCTCTCTTATTATATTAAATCCTGCTTTTTCTATAATGGGAATTATATCATTCGGCGTTCCTCTGTTTTCCACATCAAAGTCAGTGTCTATTCCGTAATTTGTCTTTTTAACCCCCGGCGGCGGAGCGTTACAAACCGCAAAGGGCGCATATGACGTTCCCCGTCCCTTTATATCCTTTATTGCTATTGTGTACATTCCGTACTTTGGAACCTCATATTCAAAATCGTACACTGTCTTTTGAAACGCTCCCACCGCCGAATTTTGTTTTTCGGAATATACGCAATTATTGTCACTGTCATATATTTTAATAAAAAATCCATCCGATGTATAATCCGAATTATTATTTATACTGATATTAAACCATATGTTTTTGTCAAAGAAAACATTTCCGCTGTTTTGCGATTTAAAGACTGCTGTTATTCCGTCTGTCATGTACTCGGGATATACCGCACTTTGGCTTTTTAAATCATAAAAATCCAAACCTTCAAGAGCGGTAACACTCAGATTATCAAAGCCGACAGCAGTCTCCGAACCGCCGCTTACCGCCCAAATATCAATACAACTCGGCTTTATAAAATCATTTGGCAAAGTTACCTCGTTATACCAAAGCATATTGTCAAAAAATATTGTTTCCTTTCTGTTTTCCAAATCAATAAAAACAATAACCGTGTGCCATTCATTACTTGCGCCGATTTCTTTTTTATTCCTTTTCCCCAACGCTGTTGCATTTGACGGCTCTTTTATAACATTATCGCTATCCGCAAAAATCTTACATTCGGAGTTGATATTTCTTACGGATACCTCCGCTATGTTAAGCCCCTTTGTCGTAAAGGCTCCGTCAGTAGATTGTTCGGTCGGTAATACGATTTTTGCATTAACATATCCGCCGTCCCCGGCATCATCAACCATAAAATCATACGAAATGCGGTAATATTTTGAATCCGTGTTGTCATTCAGATTCAGCCTTATGTAATACGGCCATGCATCAAGAGGCGCAACCCTCAGATACTTTCCCAGAGCAACGCCATTTTCGTTATATCTTCGCCGAATACTTCCTCTCTTGCCGTTTCCCGACGCATATGATGGCGTCCCCGGATTCCACGGCTCTGTAACATTTATATCTGTCAGGTACTCATCAAACGTTTCATTCAAAATACTCGTTTTGGCATCCGCCTGATAAGAAATCGAAAAAAGCGTTATAAAAAAGGCCAAATACACCATTCTTTTGATCAGTTTCATGATTCTATCCTCCGCATGTTAAAATATATCCGTTGCACATGCCGAACAAACACAATGGATACATTTATTTTGTTATATCCTTTAATCCGTTATTGTTTATTTTAACTGCGAACCCATACTCTTTGTCATTCTCATATCTTCCGAAAGAGCTGTATCCGACAAGCCTAAACGTCTTAAAATGCGACGGATTTTGCGAATCCGCAATACCTCTTGTTATCTGGACATATCTTTCGCGTGATTCCATATCCGCATCATTTACGCATAAGTTGAATCCGAAATCCGTTCCCACTTCAAATTTCAGCGGTGAAAGATCACCTCTCGGAATACTTATGTAATACCTCGTCAGGTTCAACTCCTTATTGCGAACAACCCTACACCACTCAGACGGTCTTGCACCTATCGGCTTGCCGGGTGCCGCCGCATAACATCTCGACTCATTTCCCTCGGATGTGTACGAAAAACCATAACTGTAATCATCGGATCCCATAGCCGCTGTGTCATCATTCAAAGCGTCTATTGCAAGCTGAACGCTGTCGCCGTTCCATAAGTTATCCCCGGAAAAGTTTTGTCTGTGTATATCATCATACGCATCCACCAACACATAAAAGTTGTTTTCGTCCCACTTTAGCAATGACTTTACCGCAAGATTAGAGCTTGTCCATGATTCCCGTTCCTCCGGTTTCTCAGGCATATTCATATAATACGGATATGCATCCTCCCATCCGGTTATATCCCCGTCAAATGCGGTCACAGGCAGCATCTCCTTTGCTTTTACCGATACAACAAAGCTCAGCGGAAGCTTTTTGCTGAACAATTCTTTACCCAAATTATCCTTAACCGTTATGTCAAAAAAGTATTCGTTAAACGGTACTTTCTTCTTTTGCGTAATGTTGAATTTGAACTTTTGAGTCTGATTGGTATCTATCACAAATTTCTGATTATTCGAATCAAAACTCCACCCCTCCGGGGGTGTAACCTCCACGCTACCCATCAACTTTTCATTATATGTGCTTGTTATATCAAAATCAATGCTCGTCATATTATCAATTGTATCATGACAATCGTACATACCGACGCTTACTATCGGGTTAATCATAGCATCCATCTCTATTGTTTTAAAGGTCTTTCCCCCCTCCGATATTTCAATATAATAAATGGACTCTCCGAGCTCCGCATTTTCGGGAACCTTTCCTTTAAAGTAAACATTCTTTACCGTTTTTGACGGAACAACGCACTCTGACGGTTCACCCAGAATGTTTCCGTTATTGTCCTTTATCACTATCTGTCCGTTAATATCAGCATTTCTGTTATTATCAACCTCGACATAGCTTTCAAAAAGCTGTCCCTGATACAGCACGGGATCTGCTTTTTCCAAAAAGGTCAAAACGGGTCTGGATGTATCTACCTCTTCAAGTTCCATAAATCTTTCTGCAAGTTTTGCTACGTTTATCGCAAGAATATCACATTTTGCCGCCGATCCGATTGTCCCCTTTTCCGAATTTTTATAGTTACTCTTAATTTCATTTGATTTTTTATTATAACGGTTTGCATACCGCATCATTGCGTCCGTAAAAAGGATTGCACTTTCGGGCTCGTTTCCCTTTCTCCGACTGATTTTATCATTAACCTCACTGACAGTTTTATCCGAATCGTGATACCTGACATCAAAGCTTGCATAATAAGAAGCAACCCCTATACAAAACTGATGAACCCTGAACAGTAAAGCAGCAAGCTCCTTCAGTTCTGTCTTATCATGATATTTGTCTATCAGCTCCATACAGTGATTGTATGTGCCGTCTATTTTTTCGGCAATCTGCAACGCCGTCGGATTTTTAATTTCAAGATATTCGTCCGCAAGTGCCCGTATATCTTCTTTTACATCATCCGACAGCTCTTTTGCACAAATCTCATCATACATTGTCCTTGCCTCATCCGCAATCGCATTTAATGCATAATCCGATGAAATATTCGATAAATATTTCTCTTTGTCATCCAGTATAATATTGCCGTTATCATCCGAATAAACCTTGTTTCCGAAATAGTCCTCTGCCTGTATTGATTTTTCAACCATATACTCAAACGGCTTATCAACCGACCATACAACCGCTATCAGTTTACCGAGCTTTGAATAAATGTATGCATATGAATCTCCACAGATGGGAAAACGTCCTATATACTCTGCATTGCCTATATATCTGCTCATCTGGGCAATACTCACACAAGCGTCCTTCGGCAAATAATCATAGGTCACTATACCAAACTCGTGCTCATTATACATTTCATTGAATCCCTGATTTTCAAGACAATAAATATTTGTCAAATCAACGTCCAACTCATCATTATAAATGAATACCTTTGGCATATAAACAGCCTGTGTTTCATACGAAATACCGCTCGGTCCCTTGTTTGTCGGATACCCCACTTCGGTTTGGCTGACCGTTGTCCAACCACCGGCCTCATATCTTCTCGATACAAAATCGGACGAGCGCAAAAGCGACTTGACATCGGGATTTGTCGGATAAATGTACGGATGACACGAAAATCCGTCAACATACATAAGTCCACCGCGTCTGTAAAATGCATCGATGTAATCCTCTCCGTTTTGAGAAGCAATAGAGCATCCTATTATTTCCTTTTCGGGATACCTTTTCTTTAATTCATATCCGAACTTATTTGCGGTTTGAGAATATGTAACCCAACTATCACTGCCCCAATAATTTTTAAGATTGGGTTCGTTCCATATTTCAAGCGATTTTAAATCTGTACCGTTGTTATCAAGATAGTCTATCATCTCAAACTGAAACCTCAGATTATCCGTTGCGTTCTGCCATGTCTTAACGTCACCGCTGTAATAATTCGGGTTGCCGTAGCCTAAAATCAGCGGATTATATTGCAGATTATATTTAATCGGAAGATCATCCCAATATTTATGCTTATTTATTCGGTATGAACCCTTTGGATCCTCCATCCATCCCCAGCGGTGTTCGGCACGGATATTCTTTATTCCAATCACCGAACACAGCCAATGAAAGCTGTCATTAAAAAGTCCTCTGCCCGTCCGTGAATCCGAATTAAAGTTCGCACCAATCTTTGAATACTCATAAAGCGGCTCATCCTCGCAAAAATTCAGCAAGGTAACAGGCTTTGAATCACACGCAATAACCTGATTGTTGCACAGAACCCGAACCCCGAAATTTTTGTATCTTCCGTTCGGCACACAGCTCAAATTCAGATGGAACATTTCCTTTTTCAAAGGCTGTACCGTTCTTGTGTATGAAATGGGATCCTTGTATGTTCCGTCAGGCGAAACCTGTACAGTATATTCCTTGGATTTTATTCCCGACATCGCAACCGAAACATCAATATACGCATCCCTTGAGTTTTGGACATAAGTCGGTTCGTTCGGAATATCTATTGTTATATATTCCTCTCCTTCACCTTTGACTGTATATCCGAATCTTTTCAGTTCGTATCCCGAATAATTCGCTGTTCCGTTTTGAATATCCTCTTTTTTCAAGGTTTTGCGGATAAGTCTTGCGGCTTCCTCGCCCAGATGCGGAATGCTGAGTCTGACATCTTGAAAAAAATTTTTTTTCAACCAAAAAACCGGTTTAATACCACCGATTGATGCCGATAACGCACTTGTCAGCAACCCCTCAGACGCATAGCTTCCTCCTGCCGAAACAACCAAATCCGTATCTTCCTGTGAGGCAAGCGGACTTCTCAAAAACCAGTTAATCTTGTTTTCATCGTCCTGTAATCCTATTTTTTTATAATACTTCATAAATTCAGTATAACTCATAAGAGAAATTCCGCATTTTGTCGAATACCCATTGGGACAATTGCCGCCGTCACTTCCGCCCTCTGTTTCCCAAACTCTTTCATAATCTATATACCCGACTATTTTATCGGGTAATTTCCCCTCTGATATAAAGTCATTATTAAGATAATACGCTATGTTGTTTTTGTCGTTTAAATCAAACATCTGTGTTCCGTCAGGGTCAAACTCCCTGTTTAAAACAACCGAATCGCATATTACCATATAACCGTCATCGTCACGGTCAAGAATGATAAATCTAATATCCGGGTTTTGTTCTGTACAAAAAACATCCTGTTTATCCGTATATTTTTTATAGCCCTGCAATTTTTCGTTGGTAAGCGAAACCTTTGTATAATCGGCAAATGCAGAAATAAATGATAATAATTCCAATAAAATTGCGATGATACAGATTCCCGAAACACATCTTACTTTAACCTTCAAAATAATCACCTCAACTTTATTTATAAATTATCATTATCCTCGGCGTTCCCGTCTTAACATAAAGCAAAACTTTCCCGTCGGAATTGTTATCGGCATCTACAAACAGCTGATTTTTATCCAAATACCTCACCTTGTCACATTCCCTTTCGGCACTGCGGTTATATTCAATTATTTTAATAGTATCATTTAGCAAAATGTTAAATCTGCTGTTAGCATCATTAAACAAAGAAAAATTCACATAAAAATCCTTTACTTGATTTATCTTCCCGTGAAACAGCGCAAGATTGTCATACCATGCGCCGTTATATTGGGTGTTTGACCAATATTTAATCTCATCAGTCTTTACAATGCCTTTCGCCGCAATCACAATATCATAAATATTATTTGCCGCATCGGTATTATAGATAATCAAGTCACCTATCTCCACATTCGTTTGTACATCACCATTCGGCGTTGTAAGCGTCAGATTTGAAATAACGGACGCATCAGTGGTTTTAAAAACCTTGTCGGAAAACGAATATGAAGTAAGCTTTAGTTCCTTCGTTACCGTTCCGTCGGATTTAAGACCTTCCCAAATATCAGCCACAAAGGCCGCATCCTTTGACTTTTTTACATCACCGTTCTTTGCTGTAATGATGACATATTCAGCCGCACCGACCGTGTCCGATGTTGTATAAGACATAAGCGAATACCGCGCAAACTGACTTATGGACGCAGGATCCATTTTTCTGAAAAGAGAAGCATCGGCATCTTTAATATCAGGCGGCGTTTCCAAAATCACCGTATCTTTATCAATCATAAATCCCGAACCGTCAAACCCGGACTCTGCCGCAAATCTCAGGTTTCCGCCCCCGTTATAGAAAAGCTTTTCGTTCGGAGTTTTACAAATTGATTTCAGCATACTACCTTCAGAATCGGGTAGATAAATATTGTTTACATCTCCGTATTCATCAACGGTATATAATACCGCAATCGGAAATTCCGAGTTGTCTATCACCTTTGAATCATTTGAAAGTTTTTGTCCGTTTACCTTGATATTGTCCGATGAATTGAGTATCTTAATTTCCCCTGTTTGGTCATATAGTTTAAACTTGTATTTTGTATCTATAACCGTTTCTTTTGCAACATCGACAAGATATGCGAATAACTCGCTTATTGTTTTTCCCTCTTTAACACGCACAACCTTACCAAACATATCCGTATATATCGACACGCTTTTTCCCAAGTCGATTTTATCAACATCTGACATTATCATTTCCGATAATTCACAGGTATCCGCATTGACTACTATTTTGGGCGAATCTCCCATGTATTTCGCTTCAAGCTTTCCGCTGCTTTGCGCTCCTTTTTGATATGCACTCATATGCCTGCCGTCTTTGGATACCAGAACATTCAAAACCATATCCGCTTTTATATCCTCAAATGATGGCTTGACACCATTTGCATCGAACAACTCAAAGCTGTCAAACTTATCGGCTTCGTATTTTACGGCAACCTCGGAAACGCTCTGTGCCTTTAAATCCTTTGTTTTTGCAAAAATTATACGGTTTTCCGTGTCAGCACCCGAAACAACAGCCGGAATATATTCAAAAATTTTAACAGCCGTACCTCTGTCCGAAGGATTTTTTATAATCTCGATACATCCGTTTTTTATATTTAAATCCTCCATAGAATAATTCGGCAAACAAACATTATTATATATCACAGCTGCACCTTTTGGAATATCTACTCTCAACACCTTGTTATCCTTGGTATATGTAATACATCTGTTTGCGATATTTTCAATATCATCCGAACTTATAACAGTCATTTTATAATCTTCATCATCCCGAATATACACCACTCTTTTATCCTTATCTATCACATACGCCGTAATATATTTACCCAGTAAATCTTTTACATCATCCTTATCATATCCGTACAGCACATTATCAATCATTATTTTACCCTTACCCAAACCATCCTTGCTGAAAAGCCGTGTGTATTCGTTCCCCTCTGCTACACCGCTGATTTTTTCAACTCCGTACATCACAGACAAAAATGAAGAGGTCTTGTTATACTTGCTTTCGATATAAGGATCTCCGTTGATGCGCTTTACCGAAACAGCTTTAATATCGGCTATTTCCGCATCCAGCATATTAAGAATAAGACCTGCTACCTCTTGAGAATATAATCCATCTCTGTCAATCACAGCCGAGCCGATACCCAGACGGCGTGCCAGCACCTCATATCCGTACGGAAAACCGCCGTTTTCCATTGCTATATCTCTGTATCCCAATACATTCACAATTATTTTTTGCGCCGCAGTAAGTGAAATGTTTTCATCGGGATAAAACAATCCGTTCTCCGCTCCGTCAATTATTTTCAAATCAACAGCCGCCGTTGCCGCATCACAGTAGGAATCATTAACAGCTATATCCGAAAATCTGCTTTCATCAGACGTAAGAACATTGCCCTTTTGCGCAATCTTCATAATAATATTCAAAAATTCTCCGCGGCTTATCCGCACTCCGGGCATTAAGGCATTGGAAAGTCCGAACAATCCGCTTAAACCGTTTAGAGTGTCAATATCCGCTGATTGTTCAACCGGTTCTTCGGATTTTACTTCATTCGCACCGCCGACACCGTATAACCATTCATCATACACCGATGCGCCCCAAATCGGTTGAGTTAGAAAAAAAGTCAATGCTGTCAGTGCGGTCAGGCTCTTGTAAAGTATTCTTATTATTCTTTTCATAATCAATCTCCTCATCGTAATAAATATGCACTGCCGGTCTTTAATTCCGCCGCTGTGTACAGTTCAAAAACCGTGCAATCACTGCCGCCGCCTCAGCCCTTGTCATAACGTTGTGCGGTCTGAAAGTATTGTCTTCAAATCCGTTTATTATTTCAGTTTCAGAAAGAAGTTTGACCGGCTTTTTTGCATAGTCCGAAATCATGTCATAATCATTAAAGTTACCTCTATCACCTGTCGGTGTGTAATCAATCATATTTGAAATCATAACCGCCATATCCTCTCTTGTGATACATTCTGATATTCCAAATAAGTTATTGCCTTTTCCATTTACAATTCCCGACTCATATGCCGCCGAAATATATTTATAACACCAGCTGTCTTTCGGAACATCCACAAACTCGCACGACACATCGAACGTTTTTTTATCTGCCGCAATCACTAACATTTTAACAAATTCTTCTCTCAAGACATCGGCATCGGGGTTGAATTTTCCATTTTCATCACCTAAAACAATGCCTTTCTCCGCCAACTCTTTTATATAAGCATATGCCCAATGCTCTTTTTTTACATCACCGAAAGTTTCCTTACCTTTGTCAACCTCGGGGTTTGGAACACTGTTACTATCATCAACGAAATTATTGCTTGCGAACCTGCCGGCGGTGAAGCTTCCCGACGAGGATCCGCCTCCTCTTCCCGATGACGGCTCTTTAACGGTCTTCTGCGCTTTTACAGCATTATTTATCTCTGTTTCAAGCTCTGTCATACTCATAAAATTTCCGCCGTTTTCCAGCAAAAATAAAGATGTTTTGTTGGTGTCCGAACCGAAATATTTATCTGTATTAAAAGTAATAAAATCTTTGTACTTTCTGATTGCATCGTCTATCTGCCCATAAGAATCGGCCTCGTTAATCATCTGTAAAACAACATTTTGGTTAAACAGTTTTCTGACGTCATCAAAACTCATACACTCTTTGCCAAAATACATTTTAAAGACATTTTCTGAATTATCTAACTTTTTAAACTCGTTATACAATTCACATTCTTCAAACTTGTATCGTTCGGAATAATATGCCGCAACCTCGCCCGGATTCTCAACTTTGGTAATCTTTACAACAGCGGATGCGTCCGACAAGTCGTTGTAAAACGCAGTTATATCATTGCCGCCATATGACCTGCCCAAAAGATATATTCCCATTCGTTCCAGTTCTTTATCGGTCATACCGAGAATGTATCTGTCCGATATAGCCAATTCCCGCATATTTTGTCTGATTACATCGGCAAACCTTTTTTCGGAATCAATTTTTCCCAAGACATTCTCTAAAATATCAACCCTTGTTTCCAAAGAACTGTAATTAAAGCTTATCATTCTTTTTTCGGCTTTTGATATAATATTCATATTATATATACCTGCCGTTTGATTGCTTCCGAACGAAAAGCTGTGATTTAAATTCCCTTTTTTGTCAAGACGGTCGGCACCAATATACACGGGGACTCTTTCATCAGCTTTTGTTATGTATATTATCACATCATCATCCACCGAAAAACCCTCGTTCTTTCCGTGAACAACCAACGCATCTTCAAGCGGATTTGGTGTTATCGTAAACTCATCGGAGTCATCCGACGGCGGTTCGAAAGCCTCGTTGTACTTATAAACAAACATAGGCTCAAAAGTATCTTTGTTGTAAATCGCAAATTTTACATAATCGTCATCTTTAAAATTCTGTGCGAATCTCTTTGAGCCATTTGGCTCGATTGTTGCAATTTCTGAACTTATCAGATTATTTCCATGATAGACGTTCATTAACGCAGCAATTTCTGTCCCCAATTGCTTTGCTATTAACCCCTCAATTGAAATCACAAATTCCGAATCAATTCTTTTTGCTGAAAAAAATTTCAGAGTACACTCACCTTCTGTCACCTTATCGCTTTTGGGCGATAAGGTTTTTTCTCCTCTATACCCCTCTTTTGTAATAGGTACTATTGTATAATATATTTCACAGTCCAAATCCTGTTGTGTAACAGTATATCTGTCGGCAGAGCAATCAATAAGAGTTTCCGTTCCGTCGCTGCTTACCCTGTACCATTCAAATCGTGACAAGCCTTGTTCGTTTCCCCCTAAATTCTTATACTTATAATCAGCGGTCAAGACCGAACCGACGGTGGGTACACCCGTCACACAAACATTTTCCGCCTCGGGATAATAAATTCCCGCACCATTCAGTTCGTCTTCCGTATAGCCGATTTTAAAAAGTTCCTGTTTAGTCATTAATGACGGAAAGTTAACTATAGCCGCTGCATCTTTTCCGAGCTTTGTCATATCCAACTTTACGTTCTTAAAGAAATCCTCCGTCAAATAAAAGCACGGACGAATTGTCTTGCCCCAGCCGTTGTCACAACTCTGCCATGCCGGAACAAGGTTTGTTCCGTGGAAAACCATTGCCCCGTTTCCGCCCGTTTTCGGCGGTGTTCTCAACCACCACGAATTTACTGTGGTTGTCATAGCGCCCGATGACACATTATACTCATATGCCTTAACGCCGATTCTGTCTTTATAATGGTTAATTTCGGATATTGACGGAAGTGCATATCTCGATTCAACCTCGCTCTTTATGTTCTTGTCCCACTCCGACGCAGGCTCAAACTTATATTTATGCACCGTTACATATTCGTCTACCTTACGGTCTATCATTGCGCTTATAAACGTATCACTATTTATAAACCCGGCAAGCATATTGGCATCCGATGGATTCCATACATAATTTTCGGATTCGCCATCCCATGTGTATGATGAGGATTTGGCAAATTTATATCTGTTCTGACTCAATGCGTCTGTTGCCAGACCGCCCGACGCCGAATAATCTGTCATAACAAAGAACTCTCTTTTCCCGCTTTCGTTTTGATATGAATCTATCAAAACATAGGTTTTTCCGCTGTCGGGCAGCGAAAACTTATACTCATTCGGTGTGTCACTAATAATCGGTGAAATTGCGACCGTTCCCGTGTTGGTGCCATAGTCTACATCAGTTGTATCTGCGTTTGCGGATGCCGTCAGTATCGAAAGCCCGATTAAAACACTTATCGTTACGCTTAAAAACCTATTTGTTATCTTCATAAAAGTTCCTCCTCGTTGTACTTATATGTCAGTATTCTCATAATTCGCAAGCATATGTTCGCCGGGTCGGGATCGTAAAGACCAGCCCACGATTTCACTTTAACTTTCAACTTTTAATTTTCTTCTTCACTGTCTGTCAGTCAAATTAATAATCCAAATTATCGAGATAGTTCTGTTGAAAATCCGAATTTGCTTTCTTTAAAAGCTCGGCACAATCAGCGTTTTTGTCTGTCAGCACTGCCTGAATACAATTATCCAAAATAGCATAAAGCTCTTGTGCACAAACCGGTTCCTCTGGGTGCATTCTGCAATCACCCATATCTGCCACAAAATCATTATATAGCTTGACATGATTGGGATTTCCGTTTGCAAGTTTATCTCTGAGTTCGTGGTCGAACTTTATTGCCTCGGATTCGCTGTTCCATGTTGACATACTTTTGACGGTTATAAGCTCGTTATTTTCCAATCGGGTATTTATATCCTTTTCACGATTTTCTTTAAACTGTTCGGTCAAGTCGGGTGAATATGCCGTCTTTATCCACTTTATCGCACCCTCAATTTGTTTATCACTCGCCTTGTTTGACACTTCGTGCACACTTCCGCCCATTAATGTTACATGCTCTTTCGGACCTCTCGGAATCATCATCATACCTATCGAGTCAGGGTTCATGTCATACGAACGAACATCGCCCGGCATATCTCCGGCTGCTATTAACATTGCGCCCTGTCCCGTTCCGAAGGTTTTAAACTGTTCGGTGTAATCGATAAACGTATTGCTCGGCAGAACATCATACTTCCACTTTAAATCCTTGATAAACCGCAAAGCCTCTGCCGCCTCGGGCGAATCAAACGTTGCCTTCCACTTATCGCCGTCTTTCTTCATAAATTCCGTTCCGTATGACCATGCAACGGACGTGAATATCCAGCCGCCGACATTACTCGCCGTCGGGAATATAAATCCCGCCACGCCCGTTGCCTTTTTAATCTTTACCGCAAACTCAGCAAGCTCGTTCCAATCCTTTGGCTGTTTCGGCGTTCCGTCCTCGTTCATAAGGCCTGCTTTTTCAAACAAATTAACATTATAGGCAAGGCCCAAAACATATGCGGCATACGGAAAAGCATACACTCGTCCGTCCTTGGATACAACATCTAACACTTCTTTGTTCATTTTATCATACAAGCCTTGTTTTTTCAACTCATTTGTCAAGTCCGCACTGTATCCGGCAGAAATAATCTGTGAAACTTCAGTAAAATTTGTGCTGTAGACAATCGGAATTTGTCCTCCTGCCGCTTTGGCATAAAAGCTTTTTAAATCAAAGCTCCAGTTATCGGGCTGTATTACGAAATCAGTGTTTTCCGTTTCAAACCTTTGTCTTCTGTCTTCCATATTCTGCTTTTTTGCACCGTCCTTTGATGGCCAGCTTCCCACGCTTATAATCGTCCTTCCGTTCTCATCCGTATCATTTATCGAATTTTTGCCGCATGCGCCCAACACCGATACCGTAAGCGCACTCAACGTCAGCAGAGCCAATAGTCTTTTTGCATTAATCATTTTAAACTCCATTCTGCCGCCCTGCGTCGGCACAAGTTATAATAAAATTCCTCTTACCCGCAGGGCAAGAAATGATAAGAGATTAAATCTGCCCATATGCATTTCTGAGCATAAACAAAGAAAACTTTGTACGAGCAATTTAAATCCTGCCTGATGCATTAACGCGAAAGAAACTTTCACATTAATCTTTTTCAAACTTTTATACCTAGCTTTTTAATTATTCTCGACATCAAACATCATCGGTTTTAACAAATTGACTCCGTCCCACACAAGAATTTTAATTACGGAATCTTCCAAAATCTCATTTGACATTTCTATACTCTTGCTTTCATTTTTATCTTTTGCGTTCTCCAAAAGGAAAATATCCTCTATTTTAATATCAGTCAGCAATTTTCCCGTTTTATCAAAAACGCAGCACAACATCTTTACGTTCTTCTCATCGCCATTGTTCGAATAGATATATCCTACATTAATATTTTTTCCGACAGCCTCAGCAGACTTGATTGTGCCGTATGTATCGTAAAAACCAAGCAAAATCATCTCGGCAGTTGTGTATCCGAGCACCTTTGCTTCATCTAACGTTATAATCGATGGTAAATCTATCTCATTTAACGCCAACACGCCCGAATTTTCCATATCAACCCTTTGTTCCTTGAAAATATTGGCACTCAAATTTACTTGAACCCTTGCCGGATAATAGTTTGAGTTTGCATCGGTTGACCGTCCCTGTCCGTCTGTTGTTATATTATGTATATAGTAAAATTGTGTATCACCGTTTGCATATGGAGTTCTTGTTTTAAATCCGCCCTGTTCTCCCGCTCCCGTTCCTATTTTCCAACCGATTCTTGCGGAATAATTTTCTGAATACAATTCTGTCATACTCGGAAGGGCAACCGCAGCATATGAAACGGTATCGCTTCTGTCTTTGCCATGTTCTGTTTCCCAATATTTCTTCACCAAATACTTCTGATAATCGGTCGTTATAAGCTTTGAATTGATAAATCCCGATGTATTAATATAATACGCAATCGATTTTTCGTCTGTTTCATCATATATCTGCTTGTTTACGGTATCACGATAGATTTTGCTTGTCTCTTCATAACTATTAACAGCTATACCACTCATCAATGTCATATCCTTTGTATTTTTATCGTAACCGACCATCGTGAACTCTCCGGGCTGACCCGAAATTTTCAGCTTATAATCCGCATTATCATTTTCGCTTTTAAGATTAAGCTTTATCCATCCCGAATAGGTTGGCAAGTTTTTACCGACCAAAACTTTGTTGGTTACAAAACTATCTCCGTTTGCCTTTTTCACTATTGCGACAACATACATATTTTCCAAATTATTTGTCAGCATAAAATCCTCATTCACCGCACCTTGAATCTGCGTTCCGTACACTCCGTCTGCTGAACAATAATACTGAACCAAATCACCGTCCTGTGCACCCGTCACCGACAATGTGTACCCCGATTTGATTCTGTTTCCCCCATTACACACGATATTTACATCATTCGAGGTCTGTGTGCTTATATTCACAAATTCAGTTGAAAGCCTATCCCAGTCATCCTCTGTATATCCCAATGCCAAGGCTTGTTCTTTCGAAAGGATGCTGTCAAAGTCAACGATTTGAATTACTGCATTTCCCAAGTCGGATAAATCCAACTTTACGTTCTTAAAGAAATCCTCCGTCAAATAAAAGCACGGACGAATTGTCTTGCCCCAGCCGTTGTCACAACTCTGCCATGCCGGAACAAGGTTTGTTCCGTGGAAAACCATTGCCCCGTTTCCGCCTGTTTTCGGCGGTGTTCTCAACCACCACGAATTTGCCGTGGTTGTCATAGCGCCCGATGACACATTATACTCATATGCTTTAACGCCGATTCTGTCTTTATAATGGCTGATTTCGGATAATGCCGGAAGTGCATATCTCGATTCAACCTCACTCTTTATGTTCTTATCCCATTCCGATGCAGGCTCAAACTTATATTTATGCACCGTTACATATTCATCAACCTTTGTGTCTACCATTTTACTTATAAACGTATCGCTGTTTATAAACCCGGCAAGCGTATTGGTATCTGTCGGATTCCATATATAATTTTCGGACGTGCTGTCCCATGTGTACGTTGAATCCTTAGCAAATTTATATCTGTTCTGGCTCAGTGCGTCTGTTGCCAGACCTCCCGACGCCGAATAATCCGTCATAACAAAGAACTCTCTTTTTTCGCTTTTTGTGTTTTGATATGAATCTATCAAAGCATAAGTTTTTCCGCTGTCGGGCAACGAAAACTTATAAGCGTTCGGTGTATCGTTGATAATCGGCGAGATTGCAGCCGTTCCCGTGTTGGTGCTGTAATCCACATCGGCTGTATCTGCGTACACAGCCGATGTAATACCTGCCGTCAAGACCATACATAGTATTGTTGATAAAAATCTCTTTGCTTTCATAATTTTTTACCTCACTTTTAAAATAGTTTATATTTAATTTTTATAATTGTCAGCAGCTACAGCATCTGATACGGCAAGCCTTATGTCGCAGCTTTTATCCAAACAATTTATGTCCGCAAGAATTTTGGAAACATCCTTTACCTTCAAAAGCATTTTATAGATACTGTCCTTAGTTTCAACAGACGTCTTCGCCCTTTTCAAACACAGTATATTCGGGGACATCGAATTTTCGGTTGACCACCGTTTGGGTGGCTTTGTCCTCGGATACCCCCATTTTGCTGTATTCCATTATTATCAGGTCCGAAGTCAAAACCGAAAATCCGTATATATCTCCTCGTATAACCGCACTCGGATTGACAATCGGCGATATAGGTCCTTCATGAGAATTTTTTTCACTCAACATCTACACCCTCCTTTACTTTATTATATCATTTTCATTTGAGTTAAGATATAAAATATTCGCTTCAAGGTATAATTTTTTTGCCCTTTGCACGCATCTTTTGTTGCTATTTGCCAAATATTTTGCAACTTTTTTTACATTTCGTTTTTTCATAGGTATAGACTTTTTTCAAAATAAGTGCTATAATTATTTTAAAAAGATGTAATTTTTTTGTTCTGAGGTGTCTGATATGTTTAACTATGTTGATGAAGGAATCTTTCTTAGAAACGGAAAGGAATGTCTTGTGCACTGTTATTTATCCCAAGGGGAATATCCATGTAATCTCTGTATTCCTCACTATCACAGATATATAGAAATTTTATATATAAATGAAGGCAAAATAGAGGTTTGGATAAACGGAAAAATCGTCATACTTGTCCCCGGAGATATGCTGATTATCAATTCAAATGTTGACCACGCCATGTTTTCACAGACAAAGTATTCATATACTGTTATAAAATTCTATATTGAGTTGCTCAATTGTGACGCATATACCCTAAATGATACAAAATATTTAATACCGCTGTATAGAAAGGACTTTCAAAGCAAGCATCTGCTTAAAAAAGACAATATAACAAATCGTCATATAAAAAACATTGTGCACAGGATTTATGATGAGTGGGACAGCGAAAAATACGGTTATGAAATTGCGATAAGAGGCTGTATCCTTCAGCTGTTTGCCGAAATAATACGACAATGGCACGATATGGACGGTTTTGACTTTTTATCATCATATCAGGATGAAACAATCAACCTTATAATGTCTGCTGCGGATTATTGCAAACAGCATTATACCGATGTGACAATAGAACAGCTTTCCAAAAAATACGGATTGAGCTATAATTACTTTTCGAGAACATTCAAAAAGGTGATGAACATAAGCTTTTCAAGCTATATCAACGAATTAAAGCTTTCTGCCGCAATTCATCTGCTTTTGACAACCAATCTGAACAGCACACAGATTGCATACGAAACGGGCTTTTCGTCCACAAGCTATTTTATATATAATTTCAGAAAAAAGACCGGGGTTACCCCGTCCGAATATAAAGACCGCTTTAACCGAACAATGTTTTCAGCACAGGATAATTCATAAGTCACGGTCGGTTTTTGAATAAAAGCATTGACTAAAGAATTATTTAATGGTATAATATGTCATCAGAAACGGCAAAGGTGATTTATATGGAACTTCAAAAAAAACAAATGGCAGAGGCAGCATTATTATATTACGAAAAAAAATATACCCAGACCAAAGTTGCGGAAATTATGAATTTGTCACGACAAACGGTTTCCAAGCTTTTAGCCGAGGCTGTCAATGAAAAAATTGTTGAAATTAAAATTAACAACCCCGAAATCGTTTGTGCCGAACTCGAAAAAGCAATCTGTGACAAATTTAAAATCAAAACTGCAATCGTTTGCGGCGTAAGCGCCGATAATCAAAATCTTTGCACCTTAATGACGGTAAAAAAAGCGGCAGCATATATCCTTTCCCGGGCAGAGACGGGAGGTCTGAAAATAGGAATTTCATGGGGGCGTACAATTCAGATGCTTATCGATGAATTTCCGCACGTTACCTCAAAAAACAATGTGATCTTTCCATTGTTCGGCGCAACAAATCAGGAGCAAAGCTGTTTCTCGTCCAACGAACTGGCAAGAAGCTTTGCCGACAAAACCGGTTCAAAAGTCAAATACGCATGGTTTCCCTATCGTCCCGACTGTGTCGATGATTGTCGCCTCTTTAAAAAAACCTCGTATTACAAAGAGCTTGCAGAGCTTTGGAATAACATTGACCTTGCTGTTGTCGGCATAGGTAATTACTCTATCATTCAAACTTTTGGGGAAATCTTTGGATATAATCAAAAGTTTTCCGCTGTTACAGGTGATATTTCGACACACTTTTTCAATTACAGCGGCGAATTTACGGACTTGTATGAAAACACCCTGTGCGCATCAAGGGAAAATCTGTTAAACGCCAAGAACACCATAGCCATCGCCTGTGGTGCCGATAAAACGGAAGCTATAATCGGAGCCTTGAGAACAAAAACAATAGATACATTTATAACCGACGAATATACTGCGTCAAGCATCTTATCTGCCATAAGCAAAGAGGATGCCGCCTTATCATAGTTGGTCATCGGCATATACACAAGACTGCGGCGCAGGTCTTATTTAACCGCCGCAGTCTTGTGTAATTTTATATACCCGTATTGCTCCTAAAAATTATTTAACAGGTATTCCTCTGCCCTTGCACACCACAATCCGTTGTTATCTTTTATAATCTCATACAGTTCGCCGAATCTTTTATCCTTTTTGCCCATTTCTTTAAAATCGGTTATTGCCGTCAGCGGCATATCAATGTGCGTATATATCAGTTTTTTTCCGCCCGGAATCTTAGGAAGGTTCAGTGTTGTGTCAATAACAGCATTCATTCCTCCTATATGCGTAATCATAACAGCAGGGTTAATTCGCCTCTGCCCGATTAATGCAACTATATCGCGCATATTCTCCGCAGTACTGCCGCTGGTTCCTGCAACATGATGCTGTGCATAGTGAACATTATAGAAATTAAGCGGCGCACTGAATTTCTTGTCAAGCGGTCCCGCAAAAAAATTCAGACATCCGTCAAAGCCGAGAATTTTATCTCCAAGCTCGACAACCTGCGGAACAGGCGCATAAACAAAGACATCATCGTACCCCTCATTATTTGTCAGCTTCAATAACTCACTTTTATCAGATGTATTTAAAAACACAAGCTCTATTCCGTCTTTTGCAGCGGCTTCTGCCGAAAATACACTTTTTGCATATTCTATACGCTCTTTATTAATATCCGTTACAACAAGTAATGACGGTTTAACGTCTGTGTGAAGCGCAATATCGATTGCCTCAAGCCCCATAGGTCCGCAGCCTGCAAGAATTGCTGTCCTTCCGTTCTTTTTTAAACCGGGCATATAATTATCATTATGTATGTGAAATGTTGATTTGTATCCCCTCAACACGCATGACGCCGGTTCGATAAGCGAACCGTTAAAAAAAGAATCGCTGTTCAGCTTTAATAAAAAGCCGTTTTCGATAATATCCTCATATACTATCGAATATTCCGAATCGCCGCCTATTTCCTCGAACGAATACCCAACCGTTTCATTGCCTCCCCGATATGATAAAACCGGCGGCATAACAACCTTATCTCCGACCTTATAGTCACTTTTCCACCTCTCGCCCACCTCTACTATCTCTGCACAAAACTCGTGTCCGATAATAACCGGATTTTCCGATATGTCATCCGGCACTCTAATATGCTCAGAGCCTTGAAGTGTTGTTTTGTACGTAGACATACATACGCTGTCCGATATAATTTTTATCAATATTTCTCTGTCATTAATTTCTCTCAATTCAAATTCTTCAAGCCGCAAATCATTTTTTCCGTATAACCGTACCGCTTTATTTAACATCATTCTCACCTCAAATTCTATTATTGCTTCCGAAAATATAAATCTTATTTCTTACAACTTCTCTCATATTTTCCCGCGCTTCTTCAAATACATACACAGGCCAGGTTGACGGGTTTTCCATACTGTTCAGCTTATTTTTAAGCCCCAAATTCATCGCACCCACCACATCCGAATATATGTTAATTTTCGTAATGCCATGCTCAATTGCTTCCTTAATTTGGTCATCGGGTGTACCGCTGCCGCCGTGCAAAACCAATGGTACATTGCATGCCTGCCTGATTTCATCTAACCGCTTTATATGCAAAACCGGTGTTTTTTTATACACCCCGTGCGCAGTACCTATTGCCACCGCAAGGGCATCTGCTTTTGTTATATCAATAAACTTTTCCGCTTCGTCGGCAAGCGTCAAAGTATCTTCGGGATTGTCATCCGATGCTTTATCCCTCTCGTTTCCGACCATCGCATTTCCGACATGCCCAAGCTCTGCCTCAACGGTAACCCCCTTTGAGTGAGCGTATTTAACAACCTCATATGTGTTTTCCGCATTTTCCTTAAAAGGCAAAACCGAGCCGTCATACATAACCGAACTGAACCCGGCGTCTATACTTCTTTTTATAATGTCAAGGCTTGTTGCGTGATCCAAGTGAAAGCATATGGGAATCGAAAAAAATTCGGATGCCGATTTTACCATTTCAACAATCAATCTCATATTTCGACCTTCGAGGTCAACGCCTAATCCCATAAGCAGCGCAGGGGATTTCTCCTCCTCACATACTTGTAAAACCGCATTCATCATTTCATAATTACTTACGTCAAATGCAGGGATTGCATACTTATTCTTTTTGGCGTCACCGAGCATTTCATTCATAGCAACCAACATAATTTCATCTCTCCTTCATTTATTTTACTCAAATCATATCACACATTTTAACATTTGTCAATACCATTTGTTAATTCAGTGAAAATCTATATTAAAAAACAAAAATTTGATATACCCGAAAACATTTTTATGATATAATTAAAAAAATTTATTATATTATGCCGATTTATAACGGCAGAGGGGATGTTTTTATGACTGTATCACAAACAAACGGCATATTTCTTAAAAACTTTTCAGCTGAAGAAACCGTTGATATGATGACAAACGGAGGATTCGATGCAATTGACTTTGATTTTTCACTCGAAGAGTATCACGGTGAACATACAGACGGAATCAAGTGGAAGGAACGATTTCTGTATTTAAAAGATTATGCTCATTCCAAAGGCATTTATTTTAACCAGGCACACGCTCCATTTCCGTCCGGCACAAATGATAAATTTGAAACAGACGATATGTTTCGCTCTATTGTCCGTTCTATGCGAAATGCATCATATTTGGGTGTAAAAAACATTGTTGTACACCCCAAGCACCATCTTATATATAAAGAACCCGGAAATCCCGAAAAATTATTTGAAGAAAACATGAAATTCTATAAAAGCTTGCAGTCTTATTGTGAAGAATACGGTGTCCGCATATGTCTGGAAAACTTATGGCAGGGGTTTTCAATGATAGCCGGCTGGAGAGTTGTTTGTTCCGTTTGTTCAAAACCCGATGAGTACTTGCGTTATTTGAGTAATCTTGATTCAAATTGCTTCGGGGCTTGTCTTGACATAGGACACTCAATAATAGTCCATGAAGATCCTGCTGATTATATACGTAAATTGGGAAACAGACTTGTTGCGCTGCACGTTCACGACGTTGATGGTCTGGACGATTGCCATATGATGCCGTTTCATGGCGGCATGGCGGACTGGAATAAAATTACCGGAGCACTAAGAGATATAAATTACAACGGTGATTTTACATTAGAGGTTTTGAGATTGTTTAGTCCTCTGCCGCTTTGTTTATACCCAACCGCAATCAAGCTGCTCGCAGAAACAGGAAAGTATTTGGTAAATATGATATACCGTTCAGATGAAACACAAAACAAATAAATCTGATATATAATTCAAAAGAGGATGGACTAACATGATAACAGTAACATTTAATGTAAGATGCGAATGGGATGATTATGACGGAATAAACTCATTCATTCACAGAGGTACAATGATTTATGAAAAAATAAAAAAAGAAAAACCCGACATAATTGCTTTTCAAGAGGTAACTCCCGAAATTCTGCAATACTTTAAAACTATATGTCCCGAATACAATTTTTTCGGAACGTTCAGAGATGAAAATTTTTGCGAAGAAGGATTGTTTATCGCTGTCAGAAAAGACAAATTCGGCCTTATCTTCCTTGATACTTTTTGGCTGAGCAATACTCCGTATGTGCCGGCATCGAGATTTGATTGCCAGAGTATATATCCAAGGGTTGCCGTTGTATGTGAAATAAGAGAACTACATTCCAACAATCAATACAGAATCGTAAATATTCACCTTGACCATATTTCGGACGAGGCAAAAATTTTAGGATTGAAATGCGCCTTAAAAAAGATACAAGAGTACGAATCGATAAAACCGATGAGCACTGTTTTGCTCGGAGATTTTAATTCGGACAAGAACAGTTCGACAATCGAATATTGTTCTTCCAATCCCTATATAAACTTATTTGATATTACAGCCGAAATAAAATGTACGTTTCACAATTTCGGCAAAACCAACACCTATAAAATCGATTATATATTTGTTTCGGAGGATATAAAACAGCATATCGATTCCGTAAAAATATGGGATGATTCCGCAAATGGAATATACTTATCGGATCATTTCCCGATAGAAGCCGTTATAAATTAAAATTTCTCTTACAGAAGAATAACAATGTTCCATAGCGGAATGGAAAGATTGACGAACCTAACCCCGGTCCGTACGGTTATGTATACCGTTTGGGATATATTTAACTTTCTATAGCACTGTTTTATATTTGTATTCTATTGTCTGCAAATGCCCGTATGTACAGCGGTTTTGGCGCTGCACATACTTCTTTCGTTCGGGACACATTATTAAAATAAAATCTGAATATTACCTCTGTACTTTTTAAATATCTGTGCTGTACAAAGTTATAGATGCACCCCGAACCGATACTGCTCGGCGTGGAATTTCTCTGTTGAAATTTTCATTTATGTCACGTATAATAAAAATCAGTCAGAAAGGGGCTGATTTTTATTATTTCTCCCTTC
>OGOV01001047.1_pt1 | contig 26346 bp, 18 predicted proteins | sample 1552711 | NCBI WGS metagenome assembly OGOV01 (sample SAMEA2580216, study PRJEB22360) | human gut metagenome | biome: human gut; feature: human-associated habitat; material: faeces | place: Denmark | collected 2008/2010 | reverse complement strand
AAATTTTTTGAAAAAATTTTCAAAAAACTCTTGACTTTTAATAGTTAGTCACCTCCGAAGAAAAAACATAGTCAAAGTACGCTTTCTTTGCGCTTTGCAGGTATGAACGGGAAATTTTTATTGTCTTGCCGCCGGTAAGTATAAAGCTGTCGCCGTCGATACAGTCGATATGTTCTATATTTATTATATAGCTTTTATGACATCTGCAAAACCCGTTCGCCGTCAAAAACTCTTCATAATCCGACAGCTTGCCGACAACCTCTATTTCGCGCTCTCTCGTCAATGTAAAAATCACCTTGCGCAGGTTGCTTTCTATGCATTGAATATTTGACAAAAGAATATCTGTTTTTGTCCCCGAATATGTAACGGATAAATGCAGGTTTTCTCTTTGTCGTTCACAAAGGCGTTTCATACAAGATGCAAGCAAGCCCGTATCAATCGGTTTGATAAGATAATCAAACGCAAGCACGCGATAGCTTTGAACCCCGAACTCTTCACTGGTCGAGATGAACACTATCGGCGTTTTTTTATCGTGTTCCCTAAGCTTTGTTGCCGTTTCCATACCGCTTATCTCAGGCATAATTATATCCAGGAATATAATGTCAAAGGGACGTTCGGCGTGGCTTTTTAAAAGCTCTCTGCCGTCATCGAATTCCTCCGATACAAAATCGCCCATTACCTCTTTTATTGCATTTATTGTTTTCTCTCTTTCGGTTTTGAGGTCATCACAAACCGCAATTCTCATATATATCAACCTTTTTGCCTATATCAACCTTTTTGCCGTTACTTAAATACACTCTAATTATAATGTAATAAGCCGCCGATGTCAAGCGTTTCTGCCCTAAAAATTTTTATCAAACAACCTAAAATATGCACAATTCGCAACACGAAAAATATCGAATGTTGGCGTAAAACATAAAATGTTAGCGGATTAAGAAAAATAATGTTGACACATATGGGAAACAGTGGTATAATTTAGAGAGTTTAGTTAAGAACGAAGACATGCGATACAGTCTAAATGTGCTGATACGAGTTATTGACGATAGCCCGATATTCGGGCCATCGTCTGTTTTTTTTAGGGAGTGTTTTTATATATTCGTATTAACTCGTACCTTGGGGAATTCGAATCAGTTAAAAAAATAAATGCTGTGTGCATATTAAAAATTAAATTATATCAATTTCTCAGGAGGAAGAAAATGATTATCTATCGACATCATGGGCAAAACAACTTTTCGGCAAAGGCAACGGTTTGTCTCACATCTCTAACAGTTGCTCTTAACCTTTTAATTCCGCTCGGCATATCTGCCGAACAGCATTCACCGGGTATTATTTACCAAAATAATTTCAATTTCGGTACCGACTCGATGACCGACCCGGGCGACAACCCAACAGGTCTGATTTCATTCAACACAAATCAAATAAGCAATTATGAAATAGGAAATAATATCGGCATAGGCGTGCCCTCCGGTTCGTACAGCAGTCCCGGCACCGTTTTATTTTCGTTTAACGAAAATAAAATTCGCGAAAGCGGAGTTGTCGGTTATTGCTTTGACATAAGCCGCGACAGCGTATCCGAATTTTCCGAGAACGGTTCTGTTATCCCGACAACCGTCACTCTCAACAAGGGCTTTGACAATTATAATTCTTTAAACATCAGTGACAATAAAATATCCGGTCCGTTATCCGAATCAACGGGAATGATTGATGCCGCGTCAGCCACCGAATATGCAACCGATAAAATTTATCACGTTCAACAGGTATTGGACTTGGACAACAAAAAGATATATACGTTTGTAAACGGCGAACCTTTAACCGATAACATAAACGGCGAAGAAGTCATTGCGGCAAGAAACCTGCCGAACGATTTCGTTTTCAGAAACATCTCCGTCAATCTGTCAATGACCGCGGTATTTTTTGATAATTTCAGACTCGAAGATTTATCGGCGGCAAACGAAACTTTTAACGTAACGGACATAACCGGCGGCGATGACAATAAATCGGTATATGTTAATTTTTCGGAACCTATATGCGCCGACGGCTGTTCAAAAGAGAATTTTGAAATAACAACGCGCGAAAACAAAAGCATAGCTGTCAAAGAGGTTCTCTGTGACGGGTGTTGCAGAGTAAAACTGGTTTTGGCGGATGCCACAGAGGATGAGACTCTGTTTGTAAAAGTGCGCAACACAGAAAGCAGCGTCATCTCCACCGGTATCGGCGCAAGGCTCGCCGACAATCAAAAGACATATATCGTGATTTTCGGCGATACGATAATATATGACAATGATTTTAATGATATTTCCGAAGATGACGGAAATATCATATCCCTGCAGGACGAAGATTCAAACGTACAAAATACCGACAGTTGGATTGTCGAACAGGATGATAACGGGAATATCCGTCTTAAACTCAAAGAAGAAAACCAACTTACGGCTTTGAACGACTGTATGTACAAAAACTTTGCCGCAAGCTTTGACATTCAGCCAAAAGAAGTCGAATCGGACGGCAGCACATATGAAACATCCGTTGTTTTCGATGCCTCGGATAATTCAAACGCCGAGACCTCCGTAACCGTTCTTTCAATTATACGAAAGTACATAAAAATAACGAACAAGTATCAATCTTTGATTATGAGCGGTACGGGTTCGGGGCAAAGGATTAACTATGAATGCGGAAAGACGTATCACATCGATATAGCATTTAATCCGCAAAGAAATACGATTTATTTGTATGTTGACGGCGAATGTATAAGCGAAAGCAGGGTCGACGATATGAAGTTCGAAAAGCTTGTAATGAATTTCGGCAAGAACACCGATTATCTGGATAATTTAAAAATATACGAGTTCAACGGATATACACAGGCGATAAAGATTACGGACGCCCGTCCGAAGTCGGACACAATAACAATTCAAACGAATGAACCGCTGAACCCCGAGGATATTTCAGCCGCCGATTTTTGCGTATCCGAAAACGGAACGGCCGCAGAGGTCTCGAACATTTTGCTCAAAGACAACAACACAACGGTTGATATAACCCTTGCCCAACCCATCGGCGGCGGTCGGAATTACACCGTGACGGCAAAACGCGGATTAAAGAATTTTGCAAATATGGCAACCGAAAACGAGCCGACGGCAACAGCCTCAGTATCGAGAGATGTTCGGGTGAAGGAATTGGCTTTAAGCGAGGATAACGGTTTGATAACCGCGAATCTTCAAAACTGTGAATCGGGGCGTTCGACGGCGGTGTTGGTTGTATGCACATATACTTACGGTTCGGATGTTCCCGACAAAATTCTGACCGACAGCACGTTCGATGCCGACACTAAATCTCAAATAGGCTATCTCGAGCCGAACGAAACGGGAACTTTGAGAATAGAATCCGATTTCGGCAATGCGGATATAATCCGTGCATATTTATGGGAAAATCTCGTTACCTGTGCGCCGTATTGCACGCCTGTCCGCCTCAAACCGTAAAATAAATCCGATAATTGTGCCAAAAACCGTCAATTTCATTTTTTGGATATTTAAACAGTTGACAATTGGCAATTGTTATATTATAATAAGTAATACTGCTGACTATAATAAATTGCGGGTTTTGATACCCGAAAGCTTTATGCATATACACAGAAAGGTGGATTATCTAAATCATGGAAAACAAAAAAATAACTTTGACGACCGAGGGCTTGCAAAAACTCGAGGATGAACTTGAATATCTGAAAACGAAAAAACGTAAAGAGGTATCCGAAAAGATAAAGGTTGCACTCGGATTCGGCGACCTGTCGGAGAACTCGGAATATGACGAGGCAAAAAACGAACAGGCTCAGGTCGAGATTCGTATAAACGAACTTGAAAATATGCTCAAAAACGTAGAGGTCATAGACGATGAGGACATCGACCGTACGCGAGTAGGCATCGGTACAAGGGTTAAAATCCTTGACGTTGAGTTCGGCGAAGAAGAATGGTATACCATTGTCGGTTCAACCGAGGCCGACCCCACGAACGAAGAAAATATGACTATTTCGAACGAGTGTCCGCTGTTTATGGCAATAAAGGGAAAGGGCGTCGGCGAAACCGCACAGCTCGACACCGCGGACGGAACAATCGAATACAAAATTCTTGCGATTGAATAATGCAAAAAGAATCGTAAATATCGGAAAGGAAAATTTATAAATGAGCGAAAATAATACAAACATAAATGCGGCCGATGAAAAGGACTTAAACGAAGTCTTAAAGATTCGCCGCGAAAAACTTGCGAATCTGCGCAGCGAGGGCGAAGACCCGTTTATCGTTACGAAATTTGACAGAACAAATTTAATATCCGACATACTCGATAACTATGACGCGTATGAGGGCAAAGTCGTTGTCCTTGCCGGAAGAATGATGTCAAAGCGCGTAATGGGTAAGATGTCATTTGCCGATTTGCGCGATACAAGCGGAAAGATTCAGCTTTGCGTTAAGCGTGATGAAATGGGCGAAGAACCCTATAAAAAGTATAAAAAGTTTGACATCGGCGACATCATCGGCATAACGGGCGAGGTCTTTACAACTCAAAGAGGCGAAATTTCGGTAAGAACCTCCAAAATCGAACTTTTGAGCAAGTCTCTGCGCCCCCTGCCCGAGAAATTCCACGGGCTTACAAACACCGATTTGAGATACAGACAGCGCTATGTTGACCTTATTATGAACCCCGACGTTAAGCGCACGTTTGTTCTGCGTTCAAAGATTATTGCGGCAATCCGCAGCTATCTTAACGCTCAGGATTTCTTAGAGGTCGAAACACCTATGCTCGTTTCCAACGCCGGCGGTGCTGCCGCACGTCCGTTTGAAACACATTTTAACGCTCTTGATGAGGACTTTAAGCTGCGTATATCGCTTGAATTGTATCTAAAGCGTCTTATCGTGGGCGGTTTTGACCGCGTGTACGAAATAGGCAGAGTGTTCAGAAACGAAGGTCTTGACACACGCCATAATCCTGAATTTACGCTTATGGAACTGTATCAGGCATATACGGATTATCACGGTATGATGGATCTTACCGAAAACCTGTACAGACACATTGCAAAAGAGGTTTTGGGAACAACTCAAATTGTCTATAACGGTATTGAAATGGATTTGGAAAAGCCGTTTGAAAGAATCACAATGCTTGACGCGGTAAAAAAATACTCAGGCGTGGATTTCAATGAGATTAAAACTTTGGAAGAAGCAAGAGCTGCTGCGGATGAGCATCATATTGAATACGAAGAAAGACATAAAAAAGGTGACATACTTAACTTATTCTTTGAAGAATACGTTGAGGAGCATCTTGTTCAACCGACATTTGTAATGGATCATCCGATTGAAATTTCGCCGCTTACAAAGAAAAAGCCCGAAAACCCCGAATATGTTGAACGCTTTGAGTTCTTTATGAACGGTTGGGAAATGGCAAACGCATATTCCGAGCTGAATGACCCGATTGACCAGAGAGAGCGTTTTAAAGCGCAGGAGGAACAGCTGGCACAGGGAGACGATGAGGCAAACACCACGGATGAAGATTTTATGAACGCTCTGGAAATAGGAATGCCTCCCACAGGCGGAATAGGTTTTGGTATCGACCGTATGTGTATGCTTCTTACCGATTCCCCCGCAATAAGAGATGTCCTCCTCTTCCCGGTAATGAAACCGTTGGATAAATAAAGCGCATAAAACCGGGCTTTTAAGTGGCTTGACTGCACCCGACTACACCATTACTACACCGTTTTATGCATAAAATGATGCTCACAAAAATGTCTTAGCGTTATATAAGGACTATGGTTTTAAATCGTAGTCCTTTTTAATTCGAAAATACTATAACATACAACGGTTTTACAGCATTTATAACGGGTATGCATCGGGAAAAGATATATGGGTCGGCCGAAATTTCTGCCAAAAAAAGGAAATACTCAAATTTTCTGTTGCAAAAAATATTTATATGTGTTATAATGATTTATGCCAAATAGATTTAAATAATTAAAACCTTTCGAGGGTTCTTATTGTTGTACCAGTATTTATCCTTTTATATATCCATAATAAGATTTGTGAAAAAACGCAAATTCCTAAAGTGGATATATAAAATGTATCATACTTTATTTAAATCTGTTTGGCGACAATTCCGGAGCTTGCATTTTTCAGTGCGCGGCTTCGGTTGCGCACTTTTTTATTTTTCTATTGCAAAAATTTTTTCGGAAAAATCGTAAAAATTTGTCTTTTTCTCTTGAAATTTACTAAATTATATACTATAATATATTGTATAATTAATTATTAATCATATCTTGGGGATTCGGCGTGATTTAATGTCTGTTTATTTTCTTGTGCCTTGTCCCCGAAATAAAGCATTAATTAAACCGAATTTTTTCGGGGATAGGAGAGTATTATGCAAAACAACAATTATCAAAATCGAAACAACAGCGGATATACTCCGCCGACAAGCGACAACGGATTTAACAACCCTAACTATAACCGCCCGAATTATGCCTCCCCCGGTGGCTCTTACAACAAAAAGAGCAATACGGGGCTTATCGCGGCAATATCAGGTTTGAGCGTTCTGCTCGTTGCGGTACTTATTTTTGCGGTTTTATGGTTCTCGGGTGCAATCGGAAGTTCTTCTTCCTCTGTGCCCGCATCACAGCCGATGTCCGTACCGACCGAATCTCAAGGCGCATCAACCGATCAAACACCTCAATCACAACCCGTAACAATGTATGTTGCCAACGTTAAAAACTCGATATATTTCAGAAGCGCGCCGACAGAGGACAGCTCTAACATAATATGCGAAATTCCGTTCGGTACGGCTGTTACATTCCTTGAAAACACGGACGCGGTTTTTGCCAAAATCTCATATAACGGCACAGACGGCTATGTCAAGCGCGAATACCTTTCGTCAACACAGCCCCAAAAACAAGAACCTCAATATCCGTCCGCATCAAGCGGCAACACCTCGATTTCGGAATATATGTATGTTGCCAATGTTAAAAATTCAATCTATTTGAGGTCACAGCCCGTTGAAAACAGCTCTAACATTATGGGTGAGATTCCTCTCGGAACACGTATCGGATTTATCGAAAACACAAACAATGTTTTCTGTAAGATATACTATAACGGAAAGTACGGATATGTCAAGAGAATGTACCTTTCATCATCGCCCCCCGGAAGCGTTTCGGCAGATTCATCATCGAGATATATGACCGTATGCAATGTTAAAACCTCAATTTATCTGCGCAATGCACCGGTTGAAAATTCGGGCAATATCATTTGTGAAATTCCCGTCGGTTCAACGGTTGAGTTCCTTGAAAACGCCAACGGAACATTCTATAAAATTCGCTGGAACGGCAAGGTCGGATATTCAAAAGCCGAATATTTAAGATAACATCGCAATTTCGGGAGCTTATAACACTATGAAAAACATTCAGTCAAACAAACATAAAAGCGGCGATTCAAAGCGCAAAGCCTTTATCATATGCGGAATCGCCGCACTCGGCGTTATCGTTGCCGCGGCATACATATATATTATGTACTCGGTCGGCGCAATAGCTGTCGGCGGAAAGACAAAGGCAGAGCGCAAAGCGGAGGCGAACATAAGGGTCAGTGACAATATGCCCGACACGCCGCCGGTAACCTCAAAAAATTCCGATACAGATAACAATAAAAACTCCGTTTCGGACAATGCAAATACGAATGAGGACGCACAGCCCAACATTTCCGAGAGCGGCTCTGACAACAGCACAACAACCGTATCACACGGTAAGGGAATAATTGTGCTTGACCCCGGTCACGGAAAGTCTTCTTCCTCTATGTCAAAAGAAGAAAAACAAAACGACGGTTGGATTTATAACTCCGCAAAAGGCGGCTGGGGCGAATGGCGGCACTGGAAAAGCGGCACAACGTGGCAGGACTGTAACGGCAGCGGTTGTACGGGTCGTGCGCCGCAAAACGGCGGCTGTTGGTATCCGATAGGCGCAGGCGACCGCGACAAAGAACCGCAGATTAATATGAATAACGTTCTTGCCGCAAAACGTTACCTCGAGGATATGGGATACGAAGTCCGCCTGACGCGGACAGACAACAGTACGAATCCGTCAATGACACAAAGGCTTAAATACTGTTATCCCAACAATGACACAACCCAACAGCCCGACGCCGATGCGTTCATATGCGTTCATTCGAACGCCGGCGGCGGCAGGGGAAGCTATTACATTGCCCTGTCGGGGCTTTATGACCAAGCCGGGATACCGTCCGATTACATAACGTCCGGAAACGCGCTCGGTCAAAGCATAAACAATCGTGTTGTGTCCGAAACGAAGTTGTCCGCCGCAGGCTCAAACGGAAGGTATGACGGCTATCCGACCCTGGTTCTGTTTTGCAAGTCGCCAATCACGATTGCATATATGGAGATCGGATTTTTCGATAATGCGTCCGACCTCGCAATTCTAAACAGCAGTGCCGACCAAATCGGCAAGGCAATAGCCGAGGGCGTTGACGATTATATGTCAAGTTCGGGCAAAAGCCGCGGATAAACGATGTATCACCGATATACAAACACATTAAATTTGAATTATTTAAAAAATTTATTAAAACGCCTGAAAAATCGGGTGACACATGATATAATGGTCTGTGTTATATTGATATGCGCCTGTAGCTCAGCCGGATAAAGTGTCAGCCTCCGACTCGGAAGGTCATGCGTTCGAATCTCATCAGGCGCACCACGTCGGAATGGACTTTGCTCCATTCCGATTTTTTATTGCATAAAAAAATCAGTCATATGCTCCGTCATTCCTCCTTATTCGCAAAAAGGCACGCTCGGCTCAACTGCTCACTTGTAAACGCGTTCGCGACGTTTCGCTGTCGCTACCACCTTTTTGCGAGTATGCCTTCGGCACAAATATCTCTATGGTGCGGCAAAGCCAAAACTCGGCAAGCACTTTTGTGCTTACCGAGTTTTCCTTTTTCACTATTTGTTTTTAACAAATCTCGCCAAGCGACTCTGTTGTTCGGGATAGATTGTCAAGCCAATTCGGCACAGCAACACACGGTTTTTGAATGAGTTAATTTTTTGTGAATTTCGACATAAACCCGTAGGGGCGCCCCCGTGTGGGCGCCCGAGCATACGAGCAAATGTCATAAATTTATATGGATACTCATATATTTCGATGAACATATTACGGGCGGCCACACGGGGCCGCCCCTACAAATATATGTTTTGTTCATAATTTGTTCACTCATTCAAAAACCGTGCACAGCAACAGCGTGTTGCTTGCGCAAATGAATTATGTGTGATATAATGTTACCCGAGGTGAAAATTTATTATGGAACCAAAAGATATATTACTCGAATTGAGGACGCAAAAAGGGTTGACCCAAGAGGAACTCGCCGAAAAGGTTTATGTTACCCGACAGGCTGTGTCGCGTTGGGAAAACGGCGATACCGTACCGAACACGGACACTTTAAAGGTATTATCAAAATTTTACGGCGTGTCTATCAACACTCTGCTCGGTTCGCCGCGACAGCTTATCTGTCAGTGCTGCGGCATGCCTCTTGACGATTCGACAATAAGCAAGGAAGCGGACGGAGAATTCAACGAAGATTATTGTAAGTGGTGTTATACCGACGGTGAGTTTAAATATAAGAGCGTGGAACAGCTGATTGACTTTTGCACAGAGCATATGGCAAGCGACAGTTGGCCCGCCGAACAGGTTCGCGCGCATATGGAGGCGGTCGTTCCGAACCTTAAACACTGGAAAAACTAAATCATCAACTCTGTTTTCAATCGTCAAACCGACGGCGTATCGGGTGCGCCGCCGACAGGCACAAAGCTTTTCGGCGTGTCGTGCATAAATCGTACAAACAGTTTATAAAAATAGCATATATCGGGGAGGCTGACTGCATAGGCAGCCTCTTTAACGCTGTATTCGCCGCTTTTTAACAGGTCGGCAGCTTTTATTATCCTCAAATAATTCTTATATGTAATAGGCGACATTTTTTTATATTTCTTAAAAAGCCGCCTGAAACTGCTTTCGCTTACATTGCACATATCGGATAACTCTTTGACGGATATATCTGACATATAATTATTTTCAAGATACAGGATTCCTTTATAAATGGTATGGTGTTCCGCTTTGGTGCGGCGGTGCAGGCTTTCGTTCATAAGGCTGTATAAAAGACGGTATATCTCGGATAAAACCTCTAACTTATACCCGAACGCACCCCTAAGCCACTGTTCGCATATATGCTCGAACATATTCTTATAATAATCGTTTTTGTCGGTTGCCGCAATACATATCCTGTTCGGAAGCTTTATATACAATTCATCAAGCTGAAAGTTGACCGACATATACTTTCCCTCCGCTCCCGCAGGCCATTGTGATTTATATGTTATGTTATTGGGAAGATAGACTATATTCCCGGCGTGCGCAACAACCTCTTTTCTCGTTCCTTTGTCAAATATAATTGTTCCGTTTTCTACATAAAAAAATCTTGAAAAAGGCTTGTCATCCTTTGTACATACATATTCATCGGGGGTTTTTACACAGCCCGAAAAAGCACCGAAACAATGTCCGTCAAGGCGATTGCTGTCGGAAAACTCAATATAAAAATCATTCAGACTCGATTTAGCGTTATTATCCATATTTATCTCCGTTCCGCCGAGTATCGGCTTGAAATAAACTTTTACCGTCTTGGCTTGTTGCTCATATTATACAATAAAAAGCGTATTTTGGCAATAGAAATTTTAAAAGAAATGTTATATAATCAAGGTATAATTTAAACATACGGAGATGATATGTATGAAAATCGGTATAGTAGGCTTAGGATTTTTTTCGGATGACTTTGTAAGGCTGTTTAATCTTCACCCCGATGTGGACGAGGTTGTTGTGGCTGACCTCGACCCCGAAAGAGTTAAGATTTCTATGGAAAAGCATCATTTAAAGAGAGGTTTTAACTCTTTTGAAGATTTGCTCGATAACGCACCCGATGTTGACTGTATCGGAATATTCACCCAAAGGCACTTGCACGGCCCGATGGTTGTAAAAGCCTTGAAACAGGGCAAGAATGTTTACAGCGCCGTTCCGATAGGCTGTACAATCGAAGAAATACAAGAGATAATTAACATTGTTAAAGACACAAGACAAATCTATATGATGGGCGAGACCTGTTATTATTATCCTTGTGCTATGTTCTGCCGTGAAAAGTATAAGAGCGGCGAAATGGGTAAGTTTGTATACGGCGAGTCACAGTATTATCACGATATTTGTGAGATGTATAATGACTTTAAGCACTCGGGCGGTCCGAACTGGCGCAGAGTTGCGGGCATTCCGCCGATGTTCTATCCGACGCACTCAATCTCAATGCTGTTCTCGGCAATAAACGAACACGCTCTTAAAGTATCGTGTATGGGTTATCGCGACAATCACGAGGACAATATATACGGCGAGGATAAGAATAACTGGCAAAACCCGTTCAGCAACGAAACCGCTATGTTCCAGATGTCCGGCGGCGGCGTGGCAAGAATAAACGAATTCCGCCGTGTCGGAATTAATAAGCCGTCATCATATATTACCTGTATGTACGGCGAAAAAGCGGCATATGAATGTTCGGTAACAAAGCATACATACCAAATCGGTGTTGCAAGCGGAAAAGAGCCATACATTGAGGATGTAGGGCACCTCGTAAACACCATTGAATATAACGAGGATTTAAAGAACGGAACAATGGACATTCACCGCGACCCGATTTCGATTAAGTATATCGAGGGATTTGCACCGATTCAAGACAGGTCAAGACTTCCCAAGACTATGCGCAACACACCGAAATTCTCGCACTATAATTCGCATCCGTTCTTGGTTGACGATTTTGTCCGCGCGGTAATGACAGGCAAGCTTCCGCCGAACAACGCATGGGACAGCGCAAGGTATATGATACCCGGTCTCATCGCTCACGAATCGGCTTTGAAAGACGGAATGCTTATGGATATTCCCGATTTCGGTGCCGCTCCGTCGGATTGGGAGGATATTACATACGAAGTTAAAGATAACTATGAGGATATGAGCAAGTATTATGAGGTGGCTTGTCATCATTAATACTTAATTTAGGAGGAGTCGGCATGAAGAAAATCAGCTGTTGTATAGATATGATGTTTTCGCAAACAGATTTTTATGACAGGATTTCTGCGGTAAAAAGTTGCGGAATAGACACAATTGAGTTTTGGAAGTGGACAAACAAAGACATTGACCGCGTAAAGGCCTTGCTTGATGAAAACAAAATGGGTCTGTCGATTTTTAATATCGATAGCACAGATGAGGCTTTGTCTTATGATTTGTCAAGGGGTATTTTGAACAGCGGCAGAGCGGATGAGTTTGTAAAGGCTCTGAACGAAAGCATACCTGTTTATAAAAAGCTCAATGCGTCGGCGATGATTGTCTTAATCGGCGAAAACGCCGAATATAACGAAAATAATGTTTTAAAGTGCCTGAATGCGGCAAAACCGATTGTTGAGAGGGAAAACGTAACGCTCATAATCGAGCCGCTCAACAATATTGACCGAGCGGGGTATTCGATGCCTTATGCAAAACCCACCTTTGAGCTTTTGCGAAAGGTAAACAGCCCGAACATAAAGATGCTTTATGACATTTATCATCAGAATATGATGGGGGACTTTTCGATAGATGACATCCGCAATAATATCGATATTATCGGACACTTTCACGTTGCGGATGCGCCGGGTCGGCACGAACCCGGAACGGGCAAGGTCGATTATGTGAAAATTATTGACGAAATAGAAAAGCTTTCGTACAACGGCTATATCGGACTTGAATATCGTGCAACAAAACCCGACAGCGAAACTTTAGGATTTTTGAATTTATAACATTGGGAGAAAGGCGGTGCATATAATTGTTTAAGGTTTGTATTATAAGCTGCGGAATGATTGCAAATTCGGCGCACATCCCGGCTTACAGACAGTTTTCGGACGATTTTGAGATTGTTGCCGTATCGGACATAAACCCTGCGGCGGCACAGGACACGGCAAAGCGCCACGGAATAGACAGATTCTATACCGATGCGTCCGAGATGCTTGAAAAAGAAAAGCCCGATGTGGTATCGGTATGCGTTCCGAACTGTTTTCACAAAGAATATACGCTTATGGCGTTGAATGCGGGTGCAAACGTTTTATGTGAAAAGCCGCTCGCTTTCACGGCGGCGGACGCTGACGAAATGTTCGCGGCGGCAAAACGGAACGGAAAGCTGCTTATGGCGTGTCAGAGTATGAGATTCACGCCCGACCGTCTTGCGGCGAAAAAGTTTATCGATGACGGAAATATGGACAAGATATATTACGGCGAACTTGCGCGTGTGCGCAGACGCGGAATCCCGACTTGGGGAACGTTTCATATTAAAAAGATAAGCTGCGGCGGTGCGTTTGTTGATATAGGCGTACATATGCTTGATGCGCTTGTATGGCTTATGGGCAACCCAAAAATAAGCTCGGTTCACGGCGTAACGATGCAAAATCACAAAACAGAGATTGGCTCTTTGACCCAAAGCGGTGCGCTCACGGGTGAGGTGCATAACCAAAGAAAGTTTGACCCGAACGAGATGGATGTCGAGGACTTTTCATGCGGTATGCTGAATTTTGAAAACGGCGCGAGAGTAAACTTTAAGGTTGCGTGGGCAACAAATATGCCTGAGGCATCGGACATCAGGCTTGTCAGCCGAAAGGCAGGCGTTGACCTGCCGTCGGGTATAATCTATTCGGGCGAGGACAAGCAAGATACGCTCAAAGTTGAGAAATGCCCGTATGATACGCCTTTTTTCGGTCATATGTACCTTGCGGATAACCTGAGAAAAGTTCTCAAAGGTGAGGCTGAACCGATTGTCACCGAGGCGGAAACAAAGAACGTTGCGGCGATACTCGAATTGTTCTATAAATCAGCCGAAAGCGGCAGAGAAGAATACATAAAATAAATTGGTTTTAAAAAGAGCGGCTGTATATTAAAACTGCCGCTCTTTCTTGATGCAAACATACTCAGTCGCACAAAGTGCGCCCGAGCATATCCGTTTCGGTTATCTTTCCGTCCGATACGATAAATGTTTTCACCTCGAACGGAGAAAGCGATACTGCAAACTCCGTCTTGCCTATAATGACGCTGCATTTTTGCGGCTTGTCCGATGAATTGTACAGACGAATCAATGTGCCGCCATTAAACTTTTTAAGTGCCGACATGATAACGTGTCTGTTATCTATGCGCACAGGGTCATACTCGATCTTGCCGCCGATTGATGGAAAATACGCAAGAACAAGCGGCGGCCGATTGAATATTTCCGCAGAGGCATCGACAAACTCTTCGTTGATACATAATCTAAAATCAAAGTATCTTTCGCCAATATCTATATGATTATATTCTCTGTCATCGGGCGCAAGTTCAACCCCGTCAACGGGATGAGCCGAATAAACAGGTGTGCGCAAAAGAGACAACCTTATTTCGCTGTCGGCAAAGCTGCCCCCATACGTTCCGGAGTTCAAAACGCTTACGCCGACAGTATCATCTTTTAAGCCGCACCATTTTTGAAATACGCTCTCCAATCCGCTCTTTCGGGTTTCCTCTGTGCCGAACATAGTCTGACAATACGCTTTTGCCGAACGGTCAAGATTTGTTTCCACGCACAGCTTGTACATAACATTTTCATCATTCGACAGCACTCTTATATTAATATCGAGATAATCCGAATATTTTGAAAAAGTATATGTCATAACCGCGCTTGAATTATTATATTTCAGCACGGATTGAATCTTTGTACGCACATCTCCGTTCTCAATAACTCTCGGTGGTTCGGTCGGTTTAAACTCACCTATACATTCGTCAAAGCTGTCAACCTCCATTCCCCACGGATCGGCGTTATCACGAAAGGCTTTTATTTTTATTGATTTTATAACTTCTTTGCCGTTATATAAATATTCGTTTATTGTGCCGCTGTACTTATCGAGTTTTATTTCAAGCCGTTTATTTTTAAGTATTATGCTTCCTCCGCTTTCAGTATGCGGAATCTTCTTCATAAAATTTTTGTTCAATTCAAGCTCACAGTCAAACCGAGTAATGCTCATCGGTGCAGCAACGGTATGAAACACCACTTTTTTACGCCAATCCATACCGTGTGCACTGTCCTCTTGTTCTATCTGGCACGGCACATATTCATTATCCGTGTTTCTGACCTTGACATCAATAACGCCGTTGTTCGGGTCATTTTGCTCCGCAAGCTGAAATTCAACCTCGAAATCCGCTTCAAGCGGATACGGATGCGGATTGTATATCATAACGGGAATTTCATCCGTTTTTGCCTTTTTCTGACCGCGGCACAGCGCAAAGAATGACCTTGTAATGAGCCTGTCGAGAATTTCCTTTCCGAACCCGATAAGGTTTAAGGCATCGTTTTCAACTTTTTTAATCGCCGTCCCCGGCAGTATGTCGTGAAATTCACAGAAAAGCAAGGCTTTCTCCGCCTCGTTCAAGTCCCTTTCGTCATATTTTATTCCACTTTGCCAAAGCATTTCTTCACATAACGAAAGCATATTTTCCAGCCTTCTGTGACCTTGCTTTACTCTTGCCATTGACGTATAACATCCGACCATACAATGCACGAGTGATGTGTCAACGGTTTTTAATTCGGATTTGTCAAGCTCATCAAAATATGAATCAAAGTCCGAATGTATTATCTCGGTATCACTGCACCTTTCCGCGAAATCGTTAATATCGTTCAAATCCTTTTCACTCGGTCCGCCGCCGTGATTGCCTATTCCCCACGTCAGAGCGTTCAGACGACGCGTCGGAAAGTCGCGGTTATAACCGATAACGCGTTCGAGTGCTTCACCTTTCGGGGTGTTATACCATTCATATAATTTAAGGGTATTTATTTCACTGTTGTCAAAACCTTGCCAGACAAACACCCCACATTTTCTCTCGCGCGGACGGAGATACGCATAATTGTCATATCCGCATTTTTTAAGTATCTGAACAAGACCCCTTGAATGCCCAAACGCGTCAAAACCGATTGCCGTTTTTGGAATCTTTCCGAAATATCGGGTAAAGAAATCATTCCCGACATTTATTTGGCGTATGACCGATTCTCCGCACGGCATAAGAACATCGGGCTGTAAGTACCATCCGCCCATTATTCGCCACTTTCCGTCACGAACGAGATTTTGTATTCTTTTGAACAGTGTCTCGTCATTATCTTTTATCCATTCGTACAAAACCGATTCGTTATGATTGAATACAAATCCGTCATATTTCTCACAAAAATCAGCCGCAATTTTAAATGTTGACAAAGCCTCGCCGATGCCCTCAGTTCTCTGCCACAACCATACAGGGTCAAGGTGGGCGTTGCATATAAGATGTATCTTTCGCATAAAAATCTTCTTCCTTTTTTGTTATTGAATATATTATACACGTATCGGGTTCTTAAGTAAATACACAAACGGGACGAATTTTTTCAAACCGTGTCCGCTTTTTTATCCTCGTCAGCTATTGACTTAACCCAAACATTTTGTTAAAATGTTTGTATAAAAATAAATCAGGGTGATATGAATGAAATTCGGCAATAATTTTGATGAACTTGTATATCCGGCTGACTGGGATATATACCCCATGCTCGAGCTTACAACCGGACGATACCTTATTCGCATAGAGAGAATATCATATATCCCGTCAGGAAAGCACGTCATAGGCAGGCACGAGCATCCGAATTTTGAATTTCATTTTTGCAGCGGCGGATTCGGAACGGTTATAATAGGCGACATTCGTCACGATATTCACCCCGGAAATTTTTATATAACCGGACCGCACATATTTCATTCGCAATTTTCGGACAGCGAAAATCCGAATTGTGAATTATGTCTTATGGCTGAACTTTCTCCTCTTCATAAAAGTGCGAACACCCAAAACGGCTTTTATAGCGACCTTGACAATATTCTCGATATAATAACCGAGAATAAAGATTTTTTCGGCACTGACGAAAACAGCGCCGCAACGGTTCTCGAAAACATCCGTCAAAATATGATTTCGGGCGGCGGAACAATGAATACATCGGAATTTTGGCTTGATATTTTGAATACATTCATATTGACGGCGAAAAATATTTGCTCCCTGCCTCAATCATTATCCGTGACAAGCGGCAGCGAAAATCTCGATTCAAAACGAATATCATATCTCGACAGCGTGTTTCGAGGTTATCATGATGCAATGTCGCCCGAGATTGCCGCCAAAAACCTTTGCATATCCGTTCGGCATCTCAACAGGATTGTCGAACGGCTTTTCGGTATGTCATTTAAGCAAAAGTACATTCAATCCAGGATGCACCTTGCGGCGGATTTGCTCGAAAGCTTTGACAACATAACAATTGACGAGCTTTCTCAAAAGCTGAATTTTAATTCAGCTCAATACTTTTCGCGGACATTTAAAAAATTTTACGGGGTCTCTCCGTCCGAGTACAGAACCGGCCGGCGATAATACGCACATTGTTCAGCAGCATCGTACAATCGGTCATAAGCCTTATGATATTTTGCGTGTCTCGTATCCCGGATGCCTTCACTTGACAAAAGTGCGGATTTCGGATATAATATATGGCATATGATCGTAAACAGGAGGGTTCATTATGATGAAAATTAAAAGGCTGGTATCAGTCTGCACAATGACCGTTATGTTAGCTTGCTGTGGGTTCAGCGCTTCAGCGAGAGAGTTATTTACGGACGTTCCCGAAAGCGAATGGGCTGCGCCTTATATCTATAACCTTGCCGACAGAGGTATAATCGGCGGTTACGGCGATGGTTCGTTCTTGCCGTGGAACGAGGTTCAAAGATGCGAATATGCAAAAATGCTTGTCAATATTACCGGGATTCCGATGGTTCCGAGTTCGGTATCGCCGTATTCCGATGTTCCTTACGGAGAGTGGTTCTTTCCTTATGTAAATGCGTCAACGGCGTATATGACCGGGTTTCAGGCATCGGACGGAACTCTGTACTTTTCGCCGACCGAGTCGGCATCGAGAGAAGATGTTGCCGTTTCGATGGTCAAGGCTCTCGGATTGGACATATCAAAGTACACAGACCCCAACGGATTTCTTGCCGCAAGGTTTGGGGACTGGCAGGACGTTTCATCATTTAACCGCCCGTATATATGCGCTGCGGTGGATAACGGAGTTATAACCGGTGACGTTCCGCAGGACGGCGTAGGCACATTCAGACCTCACGACCCGATTTTGCGTGCGGAGATAGTCTTTGTTCTCTATCGTGCGTTTCCTGACGGAAATGCACCTATGTAAGTTATATATAATATTTTGAAAGGGGCAGCGATATGCCAAATGTAACCGAAATTTTCGGCAGTATGGTATTTAACAACGCCATAATGCGCGACAGACTTCCAAAGGAAATTTATAAACAGGTAAAGCGTACAAAAGAAGAAGGTGTAACACTCACCAAAGAGGTTGCCGATGTTGTCGCAAACGCGATGAAGGATTGGGCAATAGAAAAGGGTGTAACGCACTTTACACATTGGTTTCAGCCAATGACGGGCATCACTGCCGAAAAACACGACAGCTTTTTAACCCCCGACGGTGAAGACAAGATTATTATGGAGCTATCGGGAAAGGAGCTTATCAAAGGCGAAACGGACGCGTCGAGCTTTCCGTCGGGCGGCTTGCGCTCGACCTTTGAGGCAAGAGGTTATACCGCGTGGGATCCGACATCGGACGCGTTTATCAAAGACGGCGTTTTGTGTATACCCACCGTATTTTGTTCATACACCGGTGTTGCCCTTGACAAAAAGACACCTCTTTTGCGCTCTCGTGAGGCTTTGAATACCCAGGCTCTCAGAGTCTTAAAGCTGTTCGGTTTGGACGATGTTAAACGTGTAAACGTAACGGTAGGCCCCGAACAGGAATACTTTTTGATAGACAGAAAAATTGCGCTCAAACGCCGTGATATTACATATACGGGACGCACTTTGTTCGGCGCAATGCCGCCGAAAGGTCAAGAGCTTGACGACCATTATTTCGGCGTAATAAAGACAAGGGTTTCAGAGTATATGCGTGACCTTGACACCGAGCTTTGGAAGCTCGGAATCCGCGCAAAGACCAAGCACAACGAAGTTGCACCGGCACAGCACGAGCTTGCGCCCGTGTATGCCTCGGGAAATATAGCAGCGGATCATAACCAGCTTACCATGGAGATAATGAAAAAAGTTGCCGAAAAGCACGGTATGAAGTGCCTCTTGCACGAAAAGCCGTTTGCCGGTGTAAACGGAAGCGGTAAACACGATAACTGGTCTCTCGGAACGGACACGGGTCTTAACCTGTTAAAGCCGGGCAAGAACCCGATTGAAAACAAGCTGTTTCTCACATTTATGTGCGCTGTTATAAAAGCGGTTGACGATTATCAGGATTTGCTGCGTATTTCGGTCGCAAGTGCCGGAAACGACCACCGTCTCGGCGGAAACGAAGCGCCGCCGTGGATAATCTCGATATTTGTCGGCGATGATTTAAAAGAAGTTTTACGCTGTATCGCCGAGGATGAAAGCTATATGGCAAAAGAGCGCGAGATAGTGACGTCGGGCGTTGACGCTCTTCCGGATTTTGTAAAGGACACAACGGACAGAAACAGGACTTCGCCGTTCGCCTTTACCGGAAACAAATTCGAATTCCGTATGCCGGGTTCAAGCCTTTCAATATCCGGCCCGAACTTTATGCTCAATACCGCTGTTGCGGAATCACTCAGACAGTTCGCGGATATATTGGAAAAAGAAGATGATTTTTCGACAGGGGTTGATAAACTGCTCAGAAATACTCTCAAAAAACACGCGCGCATCATATTCAACGATGATAACTATTCCGACGAATGGGTCAAAGAGGCGAAAAGACGCGGACTTTTGAATCTTGCGTCCACCCCCGAGGCTCTTCCGTATTTCATCGCGGATAAGAATATAAAGCTGTTTGAAACACACGGAATCTTAACCCGTGACGAAGTTGTTTCGAGATATGAGATTATGCTTGAAAATTACAGCAAGGTAATAAATATCGAGGCCTTGACGATGCTCGAAATGGCGCGCCAGGATATTATCCCGGCGGTTTGTGAGTATATCAAGCTTTTGAGCGATGAAACCGCAGCGAAAAAACTTGTTTGTGCATCGGTGAATTGCTCTATGGAAGAAAATCTGATTTCCGCACTTTCAGATAAACTTTCGGCATTGTTCGAAAACCTTGAAGAACTCGACAAAGAGGTGCACACGGCACATAATATGTCGGGCGCACAAAAGGCTGCGGAATATTATCACGACACCGTTTTGGCGCGAATGGAAAAGGTTCGCGGTATTGCGGATTACATGGAGGTCTATACGGCAAAGGAATACTGGCCTTTCCCGACCTACGGCGACCTTTTGTTCAGTATTCAGGAATGATTAGACAATACAAACAAATTAATCGGAACGGCATAAAACCGTTCCGATTTTAATGACATTTAAAGACAACTTTTGGGAGAATGAATATTAAAATGAAACATAAAATACTCAAACGCACAGGCGCGGCGCTGTGCGCACTCGGCTTGACTTTGACGGCTCTTTCGTCCGCTTATGCAAAGGGCGAGCCGTCGTTTTGGGCGGAGAACGAAGTAAATTCCGCAATAGAAAAAGGTTATGTTCCCGAGGATTTACAAGATTTGTACACAACGGACATAACAAGGTTACAGTTCGCACGTCTCGCGGTAAGCTTTCTTGCCGACATAAAAGGCACAACCGTTGAAAAAATGACGGCGAACACCGCTGACGCGCCTTTTTCGGACACCAATGACAAAAGCGTTGCCGAGGCATACGCGCTCGGCATTTTAAACGGCAGAGGCAACGGCATTTTTTCGCCCTATGACACAATAACCAGAGAAGAAGCAGCAAAGGTTCTTGTGCTTACATACAAGGCGTATATCGGCAGAGAGATTCCTCCGCCGAACCTTATGCTGACGTATAACGACACCGAAGAGATTTCGGGTTGGGCGGCGGATTATGTCCGCATCGTGACCGATTTCGGAATAATGAAAGGCGACCAAAACAATTGCTTTTTGCCTTTTTCGGAATACACAATCGAACAGAGCATAATAACATTCGAGAGAATATATAAGATGATTGACGACGACGAATCACAACAGCCCTCGTTTGACAATACAAATCCCAAAATCGAAAATATGCTCTATGTAAAAGACGGACGGCTTGTCAGCGGCAGCGATGAGAATGAAGTTATTTTAAACGGCGTAAACCTCGGAAGCTGGCTTATGATGGAGATGTGGATGTGTCCGATAGAGGCAAAAGACGAACAATTCTCATATTCCGACGCAATCGGTGTGTTAGAGAGCCGTTTCGGTCGGAAAAAGGCAGAAGAACTGATTACCCTGTATGAAGACAGCTTTATAACGGATGACGATTTTGCCAAAATCGAGGCTCTCGGATTTAACTGTGTCAGAATTCCGTTCTGGTACAGAAACTTTATGAACAGCAGCGGCAACTGGTTTACGGTCAGACATGATGACAATGACGGGTTTAAACGCTTGGACAAAATTATCGAACAATGCGCCGCTCACGGTCTTTATGTCATACTCGATATGCACGGCTGTCCCGGCGGTCAAAGTATGAATCAAAGCACGGGCGTTGCCGGCAAAAACGAGCTTTATAACAATGAAAATAATCTTACCATAATGGAAAATCTGTGGGTTGCGATTGCCGAAAGATATAAAGATAACCCGGTTGTTGCCGCATATGATATAATGAACGAGCCGATGAATAACGGCGGTTATACCGGCACAAGAGCATGGCAGGCAGGCAGCGGTGACGCGATACGGCTTACCAACAACGTCTATGACCGAATGATAAAGGCAATACGAAAGACGGGCGACACCCATGTCATAACCGTTGAGGGAATATGGAGCATATATAACCTGCCCGACCCCGAAACCATGGGGTGGGATAATATGATGTATCAGCTGCATCTGTATGATGTAACAAAATCAAATATAGACGGCAGGCTCAAAGAAATGACCGAGCTTGCGCGCGAAAAATACAAAACGGCAATTCTTGTCGGCGAATATAATAATAAAGAGGGACAGCGTTATGCCTCGGGTCAATATGACGAGATAGGTTTAAACCGCGTCAAATGGACGTACAAGGCGGTAAATGCGTGGTATGACGGCTGGGGTCTTTATAACAAGAATATTAACCGCGTGGATATAAAAACCGCGGATGAGAGCGACATTAGGGCGGCATTCGGTGAAGAAATGCTTACCGACAACGGATTTATGCTCGACAGCCGTGAATATAACAAAATTATGAAATAACAAAACTGCGACCCTCAAAAGCTTGACTTTTGAGGGTCGCATCATTTTCCGTACTCTTTTACATACTCCTTTTATGATTTACGGTTCAAATATCGATAACGCATTAATTATTTTTGGTTATAATCACGCTGTTATCATTCTCGTTCCATTCCACGCTTGCGCTGAGTCTTTCCGAAATAAATCTTATCGGTGTATATGTGCGGTCATTTTCGAGGAATGCGGGGCTGTCGAGTTTAACGGCTTCGCCGTTGACCGTTGCGTATTCCGCTCCGATTGTGATTAATATTGTCACATCGCCGCCGTCTTTGTCCTTGCCCTTAATTGTGACAAGCTCTTTCTCCTCGTTCCAGCTTACAACCGCGCCCAGGCTTTCGGCAACAAACCTTGACGGAAGCATCGTCCTGTTGTTTCGGATAAGCGGCGCAACATCATTGATTTTTGTTTCACCGAAAACGGTTGCCTCTTTTTTGCCTATCGCAAGCACGATTTTGCTCTTTGAATCATCAACGGGTTCAACCGTCCATTTTGCATACAAAGTCATTGAAGAAGTAACTTTTGTATCGGGGTCAAACTTATTATTTAAAGCTTTATCCGTATACCAGCCGTCAAATATAAATCCGTCTTTGGTCGGTTCTTGAATTTCGCCGACTTTTGTATTTCTCTTAACGCTCTTTTGAGCTATGTCGCTGCCGCCGTTGGTGTTGAACCGAACAACAAACGAGCTTGACGAATGTCCTCCGCCCGATGACGGTCTTGACTGTCCGCTTATCGTTATAGCATTGTCCGACCTGTACATCTTTTCTCTTACGCCGTCTTTATCCATTTTTATCTTTGTATCATCCTCAATTATCGCGCCGTCCTCTTCATAAGGCACGGGCCATAACAGCGAGCTGTCAAATTCAACATACAAGTTTGCGTTTCCGTAAACATTGCTGCTGTTACCCGACAATACAAATTCCACGGTCTTATCATCGATTCTCCGGGCACTCTCTATCATAACATCATCGCTGCCGACTATATTCCAGTGCGCCTTCCAATTCGAAAGAATTTCCTTTTTTGCATCTTCGTCCGATTCAGCATCATATTGTGCGCGCCATTCGGACGGAAATTCATCACCGTCGGCAAACATACCGTAATTCGTTTTAAGCGTGATTTTTTGTCCATCCTCTTTGCCCTTTGCAATCGTGCTTTCGGAAGAGAGCGTTAATATAATAGGCTGATACTCACTCTCGAGACACCATGACGCATAATATACACCCGGATTCAGCACATAGTTGGGTTGAGGATATGAAAACGTCAATCTGCTGCCGCGGTGTTCCTTCCACCCGGTAAACACATAGCCGTCCTTTTTGGGAATTTCGGGAAATTCAACCGTATCAAACGCCTTTTTGTCCTTTATTACCTCATACGGCTCCGGTTCAATCGGTATTCCGTCATCGTCATATGTCGGCACATCCGAATAGAATATGACATCGTATACCGCCTCATCAAAATACAATGCGTATCTTCCGAGTTTGTCCGCCTCAAAAGAAACACCGTCTGTAATCGCATTAGAATTCACTTCTGTCGGCTCGGCACCTGCGGCGATATAGTACAGCCTGAAATTTCTTCCGAGCGTTTGACTGCGGCCGCCGTCTGACTTAGGCATTGTAATTTCGACCTGCATTTTATCTATAGCGGGATACGGATTTTCGGCATCGGTTGTCTTAAAATCATATGTCAGCATATAGTCATAGTCTTTGCAAATACCGAACAAATTTTCTGACGGGGCTTTGAGCTGTGGCTCTGTATCCAATTGAATTTTATCATCACCCGAAAAATATGTTCTTATTGTTGCGCGAGTATGTATAGCTTCTCCGTCTTTTGTGTAGATATTGAAGTTGTTAAGTTTAATCGGCGTTTCGGCTGACGCATTTATTGCGCCTGCCAGTATTACCAATACTCCGATTAGTGTAAATAGCTTTCTTTTCATAGTTATAACCTCCCATTTACTATTATTTTACCAGTAAACATAGAAATCGTCAAGTATATAAATGTAAATTTTTTATCATTTATTAAATTATTTCCTCCGAGCGACCTAATTTGAGGTTTTAAAGTCAATTCGTACTTTGTATCGCTCTCATATCCGTCAATATTTTCCGTTTCGGGCGAATAAACGGTAAGCCTGTTTCCGTTCACCGAATATTCGGGTTCTATTGCCGAATTGTTCGGGGTTTTAAGTGAGATATTCCCCGATAACGATGATTCCCGTATATTACTGTTAAACATAACGGTTATATCCTGGGTTTCACTATGCCCCACAATAGGACTTATGCTAAAATCCACTGTTTTGACAACACTGTTGTTACTTGCGGTCAATATCGTTTTATCCGAACACTCTTTTTCTCTTCCCGTTATCGGCTCTGTTATTTTAACATCGTTCAATGTAACGGACGAGCCGTTATTAACATCATCGGTAACTTTAACATAAAGTTTTAATGTCGTACCTGCCTTAAATCCTTTTGAGGCGTAAGCCCTTTTAACCACGGGCGTTAAATCAAACGGAATTGTAACGGTTTCGTTTCCGTTTCCGCCCGAAAAGTTTTTGTCAAGCAATGAACGATTATCTATATCCACAAGCCAACTTTTCGCCATTGTATTAAACGCAATATTATAATTATTCACCGCGCTTATCATACTTTTCGGTTCCGAACTCTCGGCATCGGACACCCCAAGCTCTATTGCAACCTGATTTCTTTTGTCCGTTTTCATTGTTACATCCGCAACAAGCAACGGCGTATAATCCTTTTGCGGCTCTATGAAATAATAGGCACTGAAAACAGGGCTGCGTTTGGTTGTTGCGCCCGACACGGCGCTTACGTTGCCTAATGCGTCATACGGCACCCACACATATCCGTTTGTGTAATTCGATACATTTGTCCCCCACGAATTTGCTATTTTAAACGCCCCTGTTTCACCGCTGTCGCGGCGGCTGTTTCCGTTTACGTCAACCCAAAAGTCATCATCATAACCGACAACGGTCATAGCGTGTCCGCCGAGTTCGGTATCCGATGCATACCGACAGCCCCATACTCTTCCCGTTGTATTTTTTGTATAGTTAAAAGAATTGACAAATGTCGGGATTGTTACAACATATCCGTTTGACAAAATTCTTTTGAGGTTGATAACGCCTTGCGTTTCGGAATTTACCGTTGACGATGTATTTATATATCCGTATGTTATTTTTTGCGGTTTATTATAAATTGCTTTTGTCCATGTATCGGCGGAGGTACACCAGCCTTTGATGTTAGATGTGTTCATCGCAGATGAAAAGTCATTCGCCGACGGCGCGCCATAGCTCATTACCGCCGCACATGCCTCATCATAAAACGTAGGCACGTTAAGACCGCCGTTTATCAGAGTATATGTGAACCGCGGCGACATAATATTGGCGTTTACCGTGCCGCCCGATGCGGTTTTTGCATTTAATCCGCGTACAGCACAATTATTGTTTGTAAGCTGATAATATGTCAGCGACCACGCAACACATGAATTCATGCTGCCTTGATTGCCTATCGGCGGGAAAGTAAGTGATTGGCTTACATCAACCGCACTGGTCAGAGGAAACTCGCTCGGCGCAACCGAACCGCCCGAGCTTTGACCCGGATAAACATATGTCATTTCACTTCCCAACTCTGCCGCTTGAACCTCTTCCTCTGTATCGGCATATGTCACCGCTCGGTTTTCAGTGCTTTCTTCCGTCCTGTTCAAAGCTTTTGAATTCGGCTTAACATCAACTATCATGGGAATTTTGGCATTAAATGCATCCCATTGCTCCTTTGTCATCGTTGCCAAGCCCCGTCCGAATTCATCGCACGAAACCTCATCGGTCTCGTCATCCGCAAATATTATTGTGCCTGTCTGAAAAATCAGTAAAAAACAAATTAATAAAGCAGACCGCTGACAAAGTTAAAGTCAGCGGTCAAATTTTTTGTAAAAAACCTTTTC